>Ga0210377_10001029_pt1 | contig 26024 bp, 17 predicted proteins | sample PLM4_65_b1redo_FD_155480 | JGI IMG/M metagenome (GOLD analysis project Ga0210377, IMG submission 155480) | Groundwater sediment microbial communities from an aquifer in East River, Colorado, USA - PLM4_65_b1 redo | ecosystem: Environmental > Terrestrial > Soil > Riparian zone | place: USA: East...
GTCCGCTTCATTACCGGTGAGACGACGCGCCGCACCATCTCCTTGCATCCGCCGGCTCCAGGAATCAGTCCGACGCCGGCCTCGACGAAACCCATGTACGTTTCGGATGCCGCGACGATGCGCGCGGCGGCCATGGCCACTTCGACGCCGCCGCCGAGCGTGCGTCCGAACGGAGCAACGACGACCGGTTTCGCACAGAAGCGCACTTTCATCAGCGCGTCCTGCATCCCTTTGACCGCCGCTTCGAGCGACGCGCGATCGCCGCCGCCGAGGCCTCCGGCGAGATTCGCGCCAACGCAGAAGTCGCCGCCTTCGTTGCCGATGACGAGCCCCTTCCAGTCGCCGCGCTCGACCTCATCGACCGCTTCGACGAGCATCGCGCGGATGTCGGCGTCGAGCGTGTTCATCTTCGTGTGAAACTCGAGACAGAGCACGCCGTCGCCGATGTCGATGAGGCTCGCGCCTTTGTTCTCGCGGATCGTGCGGCCGGCTTTCTTCAGATCGGCGAGTGCGATCGACTTCGGATCGCGCGTGGCCGGCGCGTAACTCTTCGTGGCGGGTTTGTAAGCCTGACCATCCCGATAGAACGTGGTGTGACCGGACGCGATCATCTCCGTCACCCACGGCGCGACAGCAACGCCGTTCGCGCGCATGGCCTCGACCGTCTCCTTCACCCCGAGCGCATCCCACAACTCGAAGGGTCCCAGGTCGTGCGAGAAGCCCCAGCGCACCGCGCGGTCGATGCTCACGAGATCGTCGCTGATCTCGGGAACGCGCCGCGATGCGTACCCGAGCGCGTTGTAGACGATGTGACGGGTCATCGCCCCGGCCTTGTCCTGCTGCTTCAGCACGAACTTCAGCCGCTCGGGCAGCGTGCGGATCTTCGATGCTTCGCCGAGCGAGGGAATCTCCGGCTCGCGTCGCGGCCGGTACTCGCTCGATTCGAGATCGAGCGAGAGGATCTCCTTGCCGTTCTTCTTGTAGAAGCCCTGGCCGCTCTTGTCGCCGAGGCGGCCCTTCTCGGTCTGGCCCTTTCGCAGCGCTTCGACGCGCTTCGAGCGCAGAATCTCGCGCGACTCATCCTTCTCGATCAACGGGTAGAGGTTCGACGCCACCGCGCTCGCCACGTCGAGGCCGACCAGATCCTGCAGGCGAAACGCCGCCGTCTTCGGCCGTCCGATGAGTGGTCCGGCGATCGCGTCCGTCTCCTCGACCGTGTAGCCGTTCGAAAGGACGAAATCGAGAAGTGTGGCGCCGCCGATCGAAGCGAGGCGATTGGCGATGAAGTTCGGCGTGTCCTTGCAGAGCACCACCGATTTGCCGAGCCGCTCTTCGGCGAACTCGCGAACGACCTGCGTGACCTCGGTGCGAGTCTCGGCGGTGGGAATCACCTCCAGGAGCTTCATGTAGCGCGGCGGATTGAAGAAGTGCGTGCCGAGGAAGTGAGATCGAAAATCATCGGAAGCGCCAGCGGCGATGCTGGCGATCGGGATGCCTGAGGTGTTGCTCGAGACGATGCTGCCGCGCCTGCGGAGGCGATCGATGCGGGCGACGAGCTCGCGCTTGGCCTCGAGGTTCTCGACGATGGCCTCGATGATCCAATCTCCTTCGCCGATCCACGCGTCGTCGTCGTTCAGATGGCCGATCGTCACGAGCTCCGCCGTTTCCGGCGTGAAGAACGCCGGCGGCTTGCTCTTCTTCAAACGGTCGAGCGACGCCTTCACGATCTCCTGCGTGATGTCGAGCAGATAGACCGGAATCCCGGCATTCGCGAAATGCGCGGCGATGCCGCCGCCCATCGTGCCGGAGCCGATGACCACGGCCCGGCGGATTGTGTTTGTCATTCACTCTCCTCTTGTTCAGCGCCTTCTCCCCGCTAGCGGGGGGGGCGAAGGCTCTGATGCTTCCTCTCGCAGCACTCTGCGCAACACCTTTCCCACTGCCGTTTTCGGCAGCGTCTGCCGGATCTCGATCTTCACCGGCCGTTTGAACTCGGCGAGGTTCGCGGCGCAGTGCGCGCGAAGCTCGTCGACGGTGCACGGCACGTCCGGTTTGAGAATCACGATCGCTTTCACGACTTCGCCACGATACGCGTCAGGGACACCGATCACCGCCGCTTCCATCACCGCGGGATGCGCGAACAGAACCGATTCGACTTCGGTCGGATAGACGTTGAATCCCGAGACGATCACCATGTCCTTCTTGCGCTGCACGATGTAGGTGAAGCCGTCTTCGTCCATGCGCGCGACGTCGCCGGTGTACAGCCAGGGGCGGCCCTGGCCGTCCTTCCGCAGCGTGCTCTCCGTCTCCTGCAGCCTGTTCCAGTAACCCTTCATCACCTGCGGACCGGCGATGCACAACTCTCCTTCCGCACCGACCGGCACCTCGGTCAAGCCGCGCTCGAGATCGACGATCTTCATGTCGGTATCGGGCAGCGGGATACCGATGCTCCCCGGCTTGCGGATCGACAGCGTTGGGCTGGTGTGCGTCACCGGTGACGCCTCGGAGAGGCCGTAGCCCTCGCTGAGCATGCCGCCCGTCAATTGCTCGAACTGGTCGAGCACATCGAGCGGAAGGGGAGCGGATCCGCTGTTGAACGCGCGGATCTTGTCGATTCCGTAGTCGCGGGCATTGGGGTGATTGAGAATCGAGATGTAGATGGTCGGCACGGCGGGGAAGTACGTGGGGCGGTGTTGTTTGATGGCGTTCAGCAGCGCTTCGACATCGTACTTCGGAATCAGAATCTGCAGACCGCCGAGCCAGGTCGCCGCCATCAGCCCGACGGTGAAGCCGTAGATGTGGAAGAAGGGGATGACGAGCAGGTAGCGCTCGTCGCCGCGCTTCAACGACGGGACATGCAGCGTCGTCGCCTGCACCACGTTGGAGAAGATGTTGTAGTGCGTGAGCATCGCCCCCTTCGGCGTGCCGGTGGTGCCGCCGGTGTACTGCAGCACCGCGACGTCATCGGGATCGATGGTCACGCGCGGCAGCTCCGGCCGGCTCACGCTGTCCATGACATCGGCGAGCCGCTCGGTGCCGTCGACCGAAGGACAGGCGGCAGCGGCGGCGCTGTATTCCGCAGCGGAGGTGATGACGATCCGCTCGATGGATGTCTGATCGTGCACGGCGAGCGCAGCGGGCGCGAGCAGATCGAGCACGATGAGCATGCGCATGCCGGAGTCGCGCGCGACGACGGCGATCTCGCGCGGCGTGTACAGCGGATTGACGTTCACGACGATCGCGCCGACCCGCAGGATGCCGAACACCACGATCAGATACTGCGGACAATTCGGCAGCATCACGCCGACGCGGTCGCCCTTCCCGACTCCGAATCGCGCCAGGGCGGTGGCAAAGCGGTCGCTGCGCTCCTTGATCTCGCCGTACGTGAGCTGCGCGCCGAGGAATGCGGTCGCGGGCTTGTCGGGAACGTCGGATGCAGCGATGCGCAGGATGTCGATGAGCGGGCGCCGCGGATAGTTGAGATGCGGATGCACCCAGTAGTCGTAGTGCGACAGCCACGGCCGCGCGGCGTACGCGCTCCGTCTGGTCGCCGTTCGTTCGATCGTCCCGGTGCTAGACAATGGTTGCTCCTCCATCGACGACGATGGTCTGGCCGGTGATGTAGCTGGAGGCGTCCGAGGCGAGAAAGACGGCCACGCCTTTCAGCTCACCGGCCGCGCCGACGCGCGGGATCGGATTGCGCTGTTTGATCTGAGGCTCGACGAGATCGATGGCGGCATCGGCAAGGCGTGAGTGAAAGAAGCCGGGAGCGATGGCGTTGACGCGAATACCGTGCGGTCCCCATGACGCCGCCAGCTCGCGCGTCAATCCCATCAGTCCGGCCTTGCTCGCCGCGTAGCCGGCGTAGTGCGGCCCGTGAACGGAGGAGCGCAGGCCGGCAGCCGATGCGATGTTGATGATCGCGCCGGAGCGCGCCTTCAGCATCTCCCTTCCCGCTGCCTGCGCGAATAGAAACGCGCCCGTGAGATTCGTGTCGAGCACGCGCTTCCACTTGTCGAGCGCCATCGTCTCCGGCCGCTCGCCCCACGACACTCCGGCGTTGTTGACGAGGATGTCGATCTTTCCGAATGCTGCGAGCGTGGCGCGAATCACTTCTTCGATCTGCTGCGGATCGGCGACGTCGCAGACTCTCCCTTCGACGCGGAAGCCGCGGCCGCGGAAGTCCTGAAGCGCCGGCGTCAGCCACTGCTCGCGCCTCGCGCACAACATCAGCGACGCCCCCGCCTCGGCCAATCCTTCGGCCATCTCCTGTCCGAGTCCGCGCGATCCGCCCGTGACGATCGCGATGCGGCCGGTGAGGTCGAAGAGCTGTCGGACGTTCATCGGTTGTCGAGTGCGGCGGCGATGGCGCCGCCGCACTCCTGGAGTCTCAGAAGATGATCTTTGCGCCGAGCTGGATCTGACGGCCGGGCAACGCCTGCTCGTACAGGCCGTACGTGACGCGCCCCTGCGCGTCTTTCAGCGGGCTACCCGGAAACGCGCCGCCGCCGAAGATGTTGTTGATCTCCGTGTAGTTCGTGCGATTCAAGACGTTGAAGACGTCGAGGATTCCTTCCACCGCCAGACCACGCCCCGCGCCGAAACGCTTGCTGAGGCGCGCGTCGACGTTGAACTGACCCTTCATCGTCTCGCTGTTGCGCTTCACGGACGTACTCGGATCCGCCGGGTTCGTTCGCGCGCGGTCGGCCGGGAATGCGCCGCCGTCACCGTCGCCGTTCAGATCGGCGCCGGCGAGCGGCGTGAACGGCCGACCCGACGCGGCCGTGAGGATCGTGGAGAAGTTGATCTGCCACGGGAACTGATACAGACCGCTGACCACGAGACGATGCCGCTGGTCGTGAGTGGCCGGACCGCGTTCGGCACGCGGATCGAAGCCGATCGGAAGTCCGGTCGGATCGTTCGGATCGCGTCCCCGGCCGTTGTTCTGCGGGATGAACGCGCTCTGGAAATCGGTCGAGGTGTCTTCGGCCTTCGACAGCGTATAGGAGACGAGGAACTGGTAGTTGTTCGCGAAGCGCCGGTTGAGCGACAGCGTCAGCCCGCGGTACCAGGTCTCGCCGAACGACGTGTATTGAAGGATCGACGCCGACGTCCCGGCTGTGCCGTTGATGTCGTTGGGACGGCGCCCCACACCGAGCGAAGGAATGATCGGGTTGTAATCGATCGTACCGATCTGGTTATAGCCGCGGACGTAGAGAAGATCCGCGGACACCGCCGTGTTCGCGCCGAGCACGTGGTCATAACCGAACGAACCCTGATGCGAATACGGCGTCTCGAGTCCCGGATCGGGCGAGATCTCGAGGCTCGCATACGGCGTCGTCGGCTCGGGCAGCTTGTGACCCGGCGACTTCCATGCGGCGATCGAGCTCGGGATGCGTAGGACGAGCGTGCGCAGGGTGGTGCCGTCGACGCCGTTGCCGATCTGGGCATTCGCGAGAATCTGATTGTCGTAGAAGAGGCCGTACGACGCGTGGAACGCCGAGCGCCCATCGCCGTTCGGGTCGAATACGAGCGCGAGCCGCGGCGCGATGTTGTTGTTGTCATCCGGGATCTTGTAGGTATACGAGCCGCCGCCCGGCAGCGATACCGTGTATGGAAGGTCGTACATGAACTGCTTCTGATAGCGGAGGCCGGCCTTCACCGTGAAGCGCTGGGAAATGCTCCAGTCGTCCTGCACGAACAGCGCGATGTCCGGATCGTTGTACGAGTCTCCCGAAGTTCCGTAGCCCTGAACGTACGCCGCCGGCAAACCCGCCGCGAGCGCCTGCGTCGCGGAGATCGGCTGATTGATGCCGAGCGCCGGAATCGCGGGAAGTGCCGAGAAGATGTAGCGGCCGCCGAAGTGCAGCGGCAGCGCGGTCTGCTTCGTGTGAATGTAATTGAAGTCGAAACCGGTCTTGGCAAAGTGGCTTGTGCCGGCGAAATTGAGCGTGTCCTTGATCTGATAACGCTCGTTCTCGCGCGGCTGCGGCGTGAATCGCTGCCGGCCGACGCTGGCCACGCCGATGACCTCGAGAGTGGGACCGCCCTTGGCGAACGTGTCGCAGGTCCCGCCGCAATTCGGATCGAGAGAGCTGATGAGCTGATCTTCGTAGGCGTACTGCGTCCGCAGCTCGTTCACCCAGCGGGTCGCCAGCACGTCCGTTTCGGCGAGCGCCACCGCCCAGTCCTTGCGATCCTGCTGCGCGCCCCGGCTGCGCGAAACGATGCCGCCGAACGGCTCGATGTTCTGATTCAGCAGCTTCGCGTAATTCGCGCGTGCCACCAGATTGTGCCCCGACGCCCACTGATGGTCGAGCTTCGTCAGGTACTCCTGCCCACGGACCTCGTATGGCACGTTGCCCAGCTCGACCGGGAATCCGTTCGCGTTCAGAACGGCCGCGGCAGCGGGATCGATGTTCACGAAATTGTTCGTGTCGGTCGAGAGATCTTCGAATGACGCGAAATAGAACGTGTGGTCGCGCGAGATCGGACCGCCCAGCGTCGCTCCCCAGTTGCCCTGCTTGAACGGCGCCTTGTCGCGATTGATGCTGTTCCCGAACACGTCCTGGCGCTCGAAGATCGACTTCTCATTGAGCGAGTCGTTCCGGTAGAAGTAAAAGAGGTTGCCCGCGTGATCGTTTGTTCCGGAGCGCGTGATGATGTTGACCACGCCGCCCGATGCCTTGCCGAATTCCGCCGAGTACGAGCTCGTCAGGACCTGGAATTCCTGAATCGCTTCCTGGCTGAATGTGGCGCGAACCGCCCCCACGATCGGATCGTTGTTGTCGACGCCGTCCACCATGATGTTGTTCGAGCGCGCACGCTGGCCGCCGAATGACAAACCGGAGGTCGCGGACGCCCCCTGCTGCGGCGTGCGGTCGTTCGTCACGCCCGGCGTGATCACCGTAAACGCGAGGAAGTTGCGGCCGTTCGTCGGGAGCCTGTCGATCTGTTCCTGGCTCACGACGGTCGACACTGCCGGCTCGCTGGTGTCGATCACCGGCGCCGACGCGCTCACCGTGATCGTCTCCTGAGCGCCGGGAACCATCGCGAAGTCGACGGTGACGCGCTGCCCGAGGTGCAGCGTGATGTTCGGCCGCGATTGCGGCGCGAATCCGGCGAGCTCCGCGGTCACCTTGTACGCGCCCGCCGCGAGGGCCGGGAGGTAGTAGTTGCCCTGCCCGTCGGTGACGCCGGAACGCGCCTGATTCGTGGCCAGGTTCGTCGCGGTGACCGTCACGCCGGGAAGGAGTGCACCGGTGTTGTCGCGAACCATCCCCTGCAGGTCGGCGCCCGTGAGCCGCGCCTGCGAGAACACTGCGACAGGAGTCATGAAGAGCAAAACGAAGAGCAAAAGAGACCGGACCTTCGAACTCATACGTGCCTCCAAGTTTCACAGACGTTGCTCATGAACGCGTGACGCTGATCGGTGGCGGGCGGTCGAACGGCGCGGGCCTCATTGCGCCTCCGTCATTCGCGCGGGCTCAGGCGCGGGGAGCTGCACATCGCGGTCGACCACGATGCTCGCGATACGCTCGCGATGGAATGTGGCGTCGCCGAACAGCGTCTCCGAGGCCTTTGCCCGCTTGTAGTACATCTGAAGGTCGTGCTCCCACGTGAATCCGATGCCGCCGTGAACCTGTACGCCGCGGTTGGCCACCTCGCGGTAGGCGTCGGAGCAGTACGACTTCGCGATCGAGACGGCGGCGCGCGCCGCCGGATCATCGTGCGTGAGCGCCCACGCCGCGTAATACGTCGCCGATCGCGAGCTCTCCGTGAGGAGCACCATGTCCGCACACTGGTGCTGCACGGCCTGGAACGATCCGATGGCACGGCCGAACTGCTGCCGTGTCTTCGCGTACTCGACTGTCGTTTCGAGCACCCATTGCATGCCGCCGACCATTTCCGCGCACAGCGCGACTGTGGCGATGTCGATGGCGCGGCCGAGCGAGGTCGCGTCTGCGTACATCGCGTTGCGCTGCTCGACGCTCACGTTGTCGAAATTGACGACGCACACTTTGCGCGTCTCATCCATCGAGGCTGTGCGGCGGATCGTCAGCCCCGCCGCCGTTTTCGGCACCGGCAGCACGACGAGACCTTCACCGGAGCGCGCGACGCAGAAGATCACGTCCGCTGCTTCGGCATCCGTCACGAAATGCTTCTCACCGGAGATCACGAACGTGGCCCGGTTGAGCGGAGCCCCGCAGCGGATCGCATCGAGATCCCAGGTCGCGCTCTTCTCGAGAACGGCAGCCGTGGCTTTCATCTCTCCGGCGGCGATCGGCTCGAGGTACCGCGCCTGCTGCTCCGCGGATCCGTGACGCGACACGATTGCGGTGGCCAGGACAGTGGAGAGGAATGGGCCGGGCATGCACACGCGCCCGGTCTCCTCCGCGACCGCCGCGAGCTCGACGACGCCGAGGGCCAGGCCGGCGTGCGCTTCCGGCACGATGAGAGCGGTCCAACCCTGGTCCGCAATCGTCTGCCAGAGGGCGGCGTCCCACGCGCTCTCCGCGGCCATGGCGCGCCGCACACGCTCCGGCTTGCACTCGCGCGCCAGCAGCTCCCGAGCGGAATGTTTGAGAAGTTTCTGCGACTTGCTCAGATCGAAATCCATCTCTTCACCCTCAGCCCTCAGTAGCTCTTCGGAAGACCGAGCACGCGCTCGGCGACGATGTTTCGCTGGATCTCGCTCGTACCGGCCTCGATCGTATTGCCGCGTGAGCGGAGATAGCCGTACTGCCAGAGGCCGTCATCGAATTCGGCGAGCTGTCCGTACGGACCGAGAACCTCCTGCGCGATCTGCTGCATCCGCTGATTCATCTCGCTCCAGTACAGCTTCTGCGTCGAGCCTTCGGGACCGGGCACGCCCGTCTTGCTCAATGAAGTGAGTGCGCGATTCGTATTGAGACGGAGGATTTCCAGCTCGATGTACGCCTGTGCGAGCTTCTGGCGAAGCACTGGATCCTTGCTCGCCGGGCGGCCGTTGCGTTCCACGGTGTGCGAACGCGCGATCAACGCGTTCAGATTGCGGCGGAAGATGACCTGCACGCCGGTGCCGAGGTTGGCGCGTTCGTTCATCAGCGCGGCCATCGCCGTCGACCACCCTCCGTTGACTGTTCCGAGGACCTGCGTCACCGGAACGCGGACGTTGGAGAAGAAGACCTCGTTGAAACCGGAATCGCCCGACATCATGCGCAGCGGGCGCACGGACACGCCTTCCGCACGCATGTCGGCGAGCAGGCACGTGATGCCTTTGTGCTTCGGTGCATCGCTGTCCGTGCGGACGAGCAGCAGGCACCAGTCTGCCATCTGCGCGAAGCTCGTCCAGATTTTCTGTCCATTGACGATGAAGATGTCGCCGTCGCGGTGCGCCTTCGCTCCGAGCGACGCGATGTCGCTGCCGGCGTTCGGCTCCGAGAAGCCCTGACACCAGATCTCCTCGCCGGAAAGAATCTTCCTCAGATACCGCGACTTCTGCTCCTCGTTTCCAATGGCGATGATCGTCGGCCCGACGAGCGAGAGACCGATCGTGCCGAGGAGGTGCGGTGCATCGGCGAGGGCGAGCTCCTCCTGGAAGATCGCCTGCTCCATCAGCGTCGCGCCGCGGCCGCCGTACTGCTTCGGCCACGAGATGCCCGCCCACCCTCCTTCGAACAGCGTGCGCTGCCACCGCCGGAGCCAGGCGTTGTACTCGTCGCGGTTTTCGGGCGAGATGCCGCCGGTCCATTTCGGAGGGACGTTCTTCGACAGCCACGCGCGGAACTCGTCGCGGAACTTCTGTTCGTTGGGTGTGAGATTCAGGTCCATAGAATTTTTCCCGATGTCCCTTCTCCCCGCTTGCGGGGAGAAGGTGTCGCGAAGCGACGGATGAGGGGTCGCGAATCGAAGCCCCTCACCCGGCCTCCGGCCGCCCTCTCCCCGCTTCGCGGTGCGAGGGCGCTGACGTGTTCAGGCTCTGTAAAAGCACTTCCGAAATATCCATCACCACCATCTGGCGATTGCCCTTCCTGGCGTTGATGCCGTCCTGCATCATCGTCATGCAGAACGGGCAGCTCACCGCGAGCACGTTCGCGCCGGTGGCCAGCGCCTCATCCGCCCGCTTCTGATTGACGCGCTTGTCCGGCGGCTCTTCGACGAAGCTCATGCCGCCGCCACCGCCGCAGCAGAAGCTCGCATTCCTGCTGCGCTCCATTTCGATCGTTTCCGTCGACGACGCGCGCAGCACATCGCGCGGTGCGTCGTACACGCCGTTCTGCCGGCCGAGGTAGCAGGGATCGTGGAACGTCACCGTGCCGGTGGTCGTCGTCGCGGCGGCGATCCGTCCCTCACGCGCGAGCTTCGACAGGTACTCGCTGTGGTGATAGACCTCGTAATTGCCGCCGTACTGCGGGTACTCGTTCTTGAACGTGTTGAAGCAGTGCGGGCAGGGAGTGATGACCTTGCGCACGCGGTGCTTTTCGAGATTGGCGATGTTCTGCCGCGCCAGCGCCTCGAAGAGAAACTCGTTGCCGATGCGCCGCGCCGGATCGCCGCAGCACTTCTCCTCCCGCCCCATCACCGCGAACGAAACCCCGGCCATCTGCAGCAGCGTCGCAGTCGCGCGGATCACCTTCTGATTGCGCTCGATGAGCGCGCCGCCGCAACCGACCCAGAAGAGCACCTCTGCATCCTTCGCTTCGCTGACGTGCCGGACGTCGAGACCTTCCGCCCAGTCGAGACGCGTTGCCTGACTCCCCGCGAACGGATGGCCGCGCTTCTCCAGCGAGACGATCGCCTCCTGCATCGAGCCGGGGAACTCGGCCTCCTCCATCACGAGGTGCCGGCGCATGTCGACGATCTTCGGCATCTGCTCGATGAAAACCGGACAGACTTCGACGCACGCCGCGCACGTCGTGCATTCCCACAGCGGCTCGGGCGCGGTGGCCGGAACGGCCGCGACGACGGGCGCGGATGCGCCGTTCCCGGGCAGATCGCGAAGCTGCAGGATGATGTCGCGGGGCGAGAGCGATTTGCCGGCGGCGTGCGCGGGACAGACGTCCGTGCAGCGGCCGCACTCCGTGCACGCGTCGAGATCGAGAAGGTCCTTCCACGTGAAATCGGCGAGCGTGCTGACGCCGAGTTTCTCGCTGTTTTCGAAGTCGACGCGCTTCAGCGACGCGCCGATCGGCGCGAGATTCGAGGTGTAGATGTTCAGCGGCGCGGTCATGACGTGCATCAGCTTCGTGTAGGGAAGCCACGCCAGAAACGCGAAGCTGACCGCGAGGTGGAACCACCATGCCGAGCGGTGCGCCGCACGGATCGCCTCCGCCGACATGGCCGACGCGAACGCGCGGGCGAAGAGATTGCCGAACGGGGACCATGCACCCCATGGATCGTTCGTTCCTGCGATCCGCCACCCCTCGACGAGAAAACCGGTCGATGCGATCAAGAAGATCGCGGCGAGAAGCATCGTGGCCTCGCTCGTGTACACGAGCTTCGGCGGACGCCGCACGTACCGGCGCAGCGCCGCGAGCAAAACGCCGGCGATCACGAGCGCGCCGAACACGTCGACGGTGAACGACTGGAAGTAGAGGTAGAAGCGGCCTCGCATGATCGAGGTGCCGAGGTCCGCGTCGAAGCCGACGATGATCGTGGCGATCGTCAGAATGACGAATCCGTAGGTGATCAGTCGATGAAAGAGGCCGGCGTAGCGCTCGCGGGCCGTGCGCTGCTGCGCGACGGCGTGCACGAAGACGCGCCGCAGCCGCTCGGCCGGCCGGTCGAATCGCGCCAGCGGAGCGCCGCGCCGCCAGCGCGCCACCCGCATCCATATTCCGTACGCCGCGACGCCGATCGTCGGAACGAGCAGCAGATACATCACCCAGATGTGGGAGATGTTCCAATAGATCGGCCGTGTGGCGCCGGCGACGTTCATTTCTGCAGTGCTCTCAGTTTCTCGCGCAGCAGTGGGACGACTTTCCTGTAGTCCTCGACGATTCCGAATCGCGCATGACGGAAGATCGGCGCGTCCGGATCGGTGTTGATGACGGCGATGTTCTTCGCTTCGGAGACGCCGGCCATGTGCTGGCTGGCGCCGGTGATGCCGACCGCCAGATAGAGCTGCGGCGCGACCTTCTTCCCGGTCTGCCCGACCTGCCACGTGGGCGGAACCCATCCCGCGTCACAGGCCGCGCGCGATGCGGCCATCTGTGCGCCGAGGATCTGTGCGAGCGGCTGCAGCTCGTTCGCGAATCCATCCGGACCGCCGATGCCGCGTCCGCCGGCGACGATGACGCGCGCGTCTTCGAGGCGCGCTTCCGATTGCGATTCGCGTTTGCGATCCACGATGCACGTCCTCGGATTAACCGCGGTCGGGAGGTTTGCGTGCGCGATCTCGGCCGGTTCGGAGCGAGCCGGCGCCGGCTCGAACGCCCGTGCGCGGAGCCATGCCACAGCCGGCGTGCGCTTCAACGCGATCACCGCCTGCGCTTTTCCGCCGTAGACCTGCCGCGTGACGCGTGTGGCGCCCCCGACCTCGGCGGCGCAATGGATTTCGATGCCGTCGCCGACGGCGCTGCCGCCGAGGCGATGCGCGAGCCGCGGCGCGATCTCCTGGCTGTACGTGTCGTTCGACAACAGAATCGCGCGCGGCGCGATCGTGCGGCAGATCTCCGCGAACGCGGCGATGTACGTCTCGGGCTGATACTCCGGCAGATCGGCGATGACGACGCGATCGGCAACCGCTGCCAGCGGATTCGCGGCCTCGCTGCCGGCCATGATCGCGTGCAGCCGGCCGCCGCTCTCGCCGGCCAGGCGCCGGCCTGCGCCGGCCAGTCCCGCGACGGCGCGATCGAACGATCCGAGGACGATGATGACGACGTCGTTCATGGCTCAGGCGGACGCGGCGACGTCCAGCAGTCGCCGCGCGAGCACATCGACTTTCTGATCGAGCGTGTCGCCGGCGACGATCTCGCACGACGATTCCTTCTGCGGGACGAACAGCTCTGCGACTTCGTAGTAGTCGTTGTTCGCGGAAACACCGAGGTCGCCCGCGGTCCACTGCGTCAACGGCTGGCGGTGAGCCATCATCACGTCGCGCACCTTGGGAATGCGCGGCACGTTGTGCTCCTCGTTCGTGATCGTGACCACGAGCGGCATCTGCGCTTCGAACGCTTCCCAGCCCCACTCGGTCTGACGCTTCACTCGTACTCGCCGTTCACCGATCGACTCAATGGCATCGGCGAATGCAATGCATGGAAGTCCGAGCTCCTCGGCGAGCAGCGCACCGGTCTGGCCGGCGCCCCAATCGCCGGCCTCGCGTCCGGTGAGGATGAGATCGAACGCGCCGAGCCTGGCGATGGCTGCAGCGAGAACGCGCGCGACCGCCAGCGGATCGTGGCAGGAGCCGCTCTCGTCGAGGACGAGCGCGGCTCCATCCGCCTTCATCGCCAGCGCCTTGCGCAGCGAATCCTCGGCTGAGGCAGCGCCGTACGAGAGCACGGTGATCTTCGCGTCGCCGGTGCGATCGCGGAACTGCAGCGCCGTCTCCAGCGCGTTCTCGCAGAAGATGTTCGTCACGAGATTCGCGGCGCCGCGCTCCGCCTCTTTGCGCGCGGGGTCGAGGCGGAAGTCGCGCGCCGGTACTTCGGGATCGAGAATCTGTTTCATGCAGACGAGGATGTTCATACGAGAGCGATTCCCCGGCGGCTGCGCTTCAGCAATCCGAACAGCGCGATGTCGACAATCTGATCGGCAATCTCGGCGGCGGTGAGCTTTCCGTCGGGCTGGTACCAGCGCGAGAGCCAGTTGACCATGGCGATGACGCCGAACGCCGCGACGGTGGTGTCGATGTCGCGCAGCTTGCCCTGCTTGCGCAACGCCTCGAGCGCGTCGCGCAGCGCTTCGAGGTAGGCGCGTTTGAGCCGCGTCACGGCGCGGAACTGCGCAGCGGAAAGGGCACGCGCTTCGTCGACGAGAATCGTGACCGCTCCGTCGCCGCGCGTGACCAGCCGCGCGTGCGTGGAGATCATGAAGCGCAGCCGCTCTTCCGGATTCTCGATCTTCGTCGCCGGAACCATGACCTCACGGTCGAGCTCCCGCAGCCCGTATTTCATGATCTCGTACAGCAGATCGGTCTTGCCGCGGATGTAGTGATAGAGACCGGCCTTCGTGATCCCGAGCGCGTCGGCGATGTCGCTGACCGAAGTGGCGTCGTATCCTTTCCGCAGGATGATCTTCGCGGCGGTGCGGAATACCTCCGCGGTCCGCCTGTCGGTCTGCTCGGATTGCCTTTCCGGTTTTTGGGCCATGCATCCTTCCGGTACGGCGCGGCCCCGGCCGGCCCGCGCGGGTCGTCGAATTGGAGTTGGCTACCTACCGAACGGTAGGTAGGATATGCACGGCAGCACGCCGCCGTCAACTAAGGAGCGCCAGATGGTCACCGACACCCGACCCACCGCCGCCGGAGGAGCATTCCTGCAGCGTGACGTTCCGCCGGAAGACGTCTTCACCCGCGAAGACCTCACCAGCGCACAGCAGATGTTCGGCCGCATCGCCGAAGAGTTCATGCGCACCGAAGTGCTGCCGCGCGCGGAGCGGATCTATGAGAAGGACTGGGCGCTCACTCGCCAGCTCCTCCTGAAAGCCGGAGAGCTCGATCTGCTGCGCATCGACATCCCAGAAGCATTCGGCGGCCTCGGTCTCGACAAGGTCAGCTCCGCGTACCTCGGCGAAAAGATCGGAGTGATGCCTTCGTTCGCCGGTTCGCTCGGCGCGCACACTGGGATCGGCACGCTGCCGCTCGTCTACTTCGGGACCGAGGAGCAGAAGCAGCGCTACCTCCCGCGGCTGGCCAGCGGTGAAATGGTCGGCGCATTCGCGCTCACCGAGCCCGGCTCCGGATCCGATGCGCTCGCCGCGCGCATGCGCGCCACGCTCGATTCCGAGGGCCGGCACTACCTCCTCAACGGCCAGAAGATGTGGATCACGAACGGCGGTTTCGCCGATCTCTTCACGATCTTCGCGAAGGTGGAGGGCGAGAAGTTCACCGCCTTTCTCGTCGAGCGAAACATGGGCGTGGTGAGCGGACGCGAGGAGCCGAAGCTCGGACTGGACGGATCGTCGACGACCGCACTCACGCTCGACAACGTCCGGGTGCCGGTCGAGAACGTCCTCGGCGTGATCGGTGAGGGACACAAAGTCGCCTTCAACGTCCTGAACATCGGCCGCCTCAAGCTCGGAACGCGGAACATGGGAAGCGCGAAACTCGCGCTGGATCGGGCGATCGAGTATGCGAAGCAGCGGCACCAGTTCGGACGCCCGATCGCGTCATTCGGGCTGATCCGGCAGAAGCTCGCGGAGATGGCCATCCGCTGCTATGTCGGCGACGCCATGGCTTACCGCACTCTCGGTGACGCAGACCGCGCGCTCGAGGCCGTCGCTCCGGACGACGGCGCGGGAGTGTTGAAGACGATCGAGTCGTTCGCGGTCGAATGCTCCATCAATAAAGTCTGGACGAGCGAGGCGCTCGCGTATGTCGTCGACGAGGCCCTTCAGGTCTACGGCGGCTACGGCTATTCGAAGGATTATCCGGCCGAGCGCGCATACCGCGACGCCCGAATCACGCGGCTGTATGAAGGAACGAACGAGATCAACCGGCTGATCATCCCGACGCGGCTGATGAAGAATCGATCTGCCGGTGCCGCCGGCACACCGAAGCGCGGCGGTGTCTTCGCTGCTGAACGCGAGAGCCTCGCCTGCGGCAAGAGGCTCGTGAACGCGCTCCTCGGCGGCGCTGATCCGGAAGGGCAGGAGATTCTCGGTCACATCGCCGACATGACGATCGAGATCTTTGCGATCGAGAGCGCGATTCTCCGGACGGAAAAGATGGTCGCAAAGCGCGGCGAAGCTCAGTGCGCCGTTCCGATCGACGTCGTCAGAACCTATGCGAACGACGCCGCCGATCGCATCTGGCACTCGGCGCGCCAGGTCGGCGGCGCATCGCCGGACGCGCTGCAGGAGCTCGCAGCGCGAGCGACCTTCGACTCCGTCGGTGCGCGGCGGCGGATCGCGGAGGCGCTGGTGCGGGCAGGGAAATACGCGCTGTGAATACGAATACTGGAAGCCTCTTTCTCACCATGGTCATGACTTTGGTTGGCCTGTTGCTGCCCTTGGGCGCTACCGGCGACTGGGGTTCCCCGCGACCTGCGTCACGCACCCCTCTGCAGACGCCCGGCGAGGATATCTTCGACCTCACGACGTTCGGCGCGGTGGGCGACGGCGTGACGGACGATGGGCCGGCACTGCAAAGCGCCCTGAACGCCGTAGCCCAGGCCGGTGGCGGGACACTCTGCGTGCCTGCGGGGCGCTATGCCATCGTCACTCCGGTCCTGAAAGACTTCTCCGGTAGTGCTGCCTCACTGACCATCCTTGGGGTCGCGTCTTCAACGCTCGTCAACACACAGGGCACCGGGAAGGAACTTACCCGCGGCCTGGACCTGACCTCGGAGTTCGTAATCAGGACGGGTGTTGCAACGACCGCCCTATCTCTACGGGGCCTCGAGAGCCTGGTGATCTCAGACATGGTCTTCATCGGCACGCAAGAGGCTTCGACGGACGCGCACATAGCGCTTGGGATCTACGCTGTTGCGGACGCGGCGTTACGACATTGCGAATTCTATGGGTTGAGCACACGAGCGGAGGGCGGGGCCGTCGTCCATGCCGACAACAGCCGCCTTACGATCGACCGCACGGTCTTTCTGGGATGTACAGGGAACAGCGGTGTCCGCAACTCCGTCGTCTTGAATACGACGTGGAAAGGCTTCTCGGTCACTGAAACCATTTTCGCTGATTATGGCCAGCGACCCAATTATTGGGGAAAGCTCGGGCTTGCTGCCGCCTATTCATGGATCATGGTCGGTAATACCGCTCCCGCGAGTCGTCTCTCGCGTAGAAGAGAAGCGATCATTCGCAACGTGTTTCTCGACGAGGGTGGGTTCTTTGGGATCTCGGTTGACCCCGATTTCTACAATCAACAAGGTGCGGCCATCGACCTCGTCCACATCTCCGACCTGCGCATGAACGTTTCGAGTCTCAACGCAGCCGGCCTCTATCTCAATCGCGCCAGGCGAGTACTTATTGAGCGCGCGAAGTTCGGGTACAGTCGGCTCGCCGATTCGGCGGTCACTCTGGTGAACGTCGGCGAGGCCACCCTGGACAGGTTGGAGTGCCTCGCCGCCGCCAATCGTATTCGCGCGGACGGAAAGACGGGCACACTCACCGTAATCAATTCGATTTACACTCACCTCGCTTCGCAGGCACAAACTACGAAAGTCATTACGACTGACACAGAGGACGAAGACCCCGTTCAATGCCTGCGCCAACAGTACCGCCATTGAACGCAACTCCATCCGCACTCCCGGGGTTTTCCGATGGCTGCGCAGGTGATCTGGAGGCGGCGATGCGCGACTGAACGCAGACCAAGCTTCGGTGGAGGATCCTTTCACGCCGTCCGCGGCAACCGGCGCACCTCAACAGACGAGAGACGGCAATCCGGAGTCCCTACGGCACCGGCTTGAAGTCCCGCTCGAAGACAAGTCCATCACCCTCCCATCGACCTCTGACCGATCCATCGGGAGCTGCCTTGAAACCCTCAGGAACTATCCACTCGGGAAGATCCCCGGTAACCGTCTGCGTCTGGGAGCTCCCATCAGGGTCAGGGCATGTCTGGGCAAAAGAGACTTTCGTGCTAGCGAAGATATATCCGTTGATTGCGCGGTAAAGCTTCTCGCCGGCCGGAGCCAGCCATAAGTGAAGGATGTTGAAAGTGTTTCGGGGGAGCGGCAGCGATCCTCCCCCGCAGTAGGTGCAGTCGTCATCTCCCTTCCCGTTGACGCTCCAGTTGATCATTCCAGTGGGAGTGAAAACATTCCCCGGTAGATTGATGCCGCCGGGAGGGACTTGAGCGCTCGATCCTCCCTTCGCGCTCCACACCACTTCTTCAGGGCGCGGCGAATCTGTCGTTGCGTGCGAGGCGCAAATAGACCCGCCGCGGTCGCGTCGTCAAGCGCTGCGAACTGACGCTGCACGACAGATCGCCGGCATCGCTGGTGTCTTGCCGTCCGGCTCAGCGCACTCTGACCGTGATCGTATTCGAACCTCCGACCGCTCCTTTGCCGTCGGTCACGGCGAGTTTTGCCTTAAAGCTGCCGGTCCTGGTGTAAACATGCGGGCTGATACCGGAGATTGTTCCGGTGTTCGAAGTGTTGCCGGTCGTCGCGCTCCCGTCGCCCCAATCCAGTTTGTAGCTCCAGGGTCCGTTGTCGGGATCGGCGAAACTGGCCTGCACCGAAAGGCTGCGGCCGACGCGGATCGATGTCGAACTGGTCGCCTGCAAGCTTGCCGACGGCGTCGCGTTGGTCGTTCCTCCACCACCACCGCCCGCCGCAACCACCGTCCACATCAATGCATGATCCAGATTGTCTCCGGCAATGGTGCCGGTGCCGACGATCTGGCCGAGATTGTTGATCCCGGTCGCAACACTGTAATGGCCACCCGGCCAGACGCCGAGGTCGACCGCTTGGCGGTTGCGCCAGAGGATCGCATGAGCGTCTATGTTAGGGGAGCCCGCATAGCCGGCGACATCGGCGGAGTCATTGACCGCGGTCGGCACGGCAGTGAAGAATCCGGACGGTATCGGCAACTGCTGGATCGCCGGCGTGCTGCTCGAATTCGCGATGTCATATTTCCATGTGACCGGGTAGAAGTTGCTCTTGCCGACCGCGAGACCTTTGTTGTTCACCGCAACGGCGGCGGTTCCTTCCGACACGGTACCGCCGCTCAACGAGCTGAGGTTGATCATGCGGCCGTCGCGCCACAGGAATCCGCGAATGGCCGGGCCCAGCGCGCTGTTGCCGACCACGTGGCCCAGATCGTTGATGCCGTAAGCCTCGCTGTAGTCGACATAATCGCCTTTGCCCAAAAAGCCGAGATCCTGCGGCGGCGTGTCCTTGATTTGCCACAGGACGGCGTGCAGGTAGAAGGTCGGCGCGCTCGCTTTACTCACACCCACCATCTGCCCCAGATTGTTGATGCCGTGGGCCTTGACGTGAACGGGCCCGTATAACGGGTCGACCCCGGCCATCGGCGGTAACCCGAACGCCTGGCCCGTGGAATTCCAGTAAACGCCGCGGTACAGGTTTTGATTGATCAACTCGGTGCCGACCATTTCTCCGTTGTCGTTGCGGTGCTCAGGGACTGCGGTGCTCGCTGGATCAAAATTATCGGCCATGCCGAAGATCGCTCCGGTGTTCCCGTCCCAGAGAGGCCGCTGCAGAGCCCAAGTGCTGTCGGTCGCCAACCCGGCAACTTCGCCCCGGTTGTTGATCGCCAGGGCGCTCGACGCGGATCCTCCTGGGAGTAGCCCCAGGTCAGTCGCTGTGATCTGCCACCCGCCGACGGTATAAGTGATCGAATTTGCCGCCTCGGCGTTGGTCATCACGCAAAGCGCCAAGCCGATGGTTGCAGCAAATAGTTCAAATGCTTTCTTCATATCGCGCTCTCCTGGAGTTTAGGAAACAGGCAATCGAGCAGATTCTTGGTTCCAGCAAGAATTGCGGCGTGAACGTTAAGGCGTTGACCGCGCGGATCGATTAGGACTCTCTGTCTCGAACGACTCGGCCGCGATCTCGTGCACGAATTGCTAATGTTTCATCGTTCAACGCTGCCCGAACGAGCCGGGCGCCAGGTCAATCTAAGGGAGGGCCGTACTTCCGTCTGTAACTATCGGTACCGAACGCGTGGATCAGGCTGCTTCGGACCCTGGAACCTGAGCGATCACCCGCGCACCCATTCGTCCGCGCCCACGCGCTCTCGCCGCGCCGGCTCATCGTTGCTCCCGCGCCGCGAACGGATCTCGATCACATTCCCGCGCCGGATCCGAATGCTAAAATCCAAGGACTTGCTTGCCTAAAGGTGCCGGATGAACACGACTGATCGCGGAAGACTCCTTCGGATTTACCCGGTGCTCCAGGAGCTGCCGCCCGATCTTCTCAGGAAGGTCGAAGAGATGGCGAAGCCGGTCCAGGCACCCGCGGGCCTGCGGCTGTTCGGTGACGGCAATCCCTGCACCCACTATCCGCTGCTCATCGAAGGGACCATCCGGGTCTCGAAATCCAGCCCCGATGGCCGCGAGATCCTCCTGTACCGTCTCAATCCCGGAGAAAGCTGCGTCATCTCGGTCATGGCGCTGCTCGGCGAGACGTCCTATCCCGCGATCGGAGCGGCCGAGACGAAGCTCTCTGTTTTCGACGTCCCCCGGAGCGTGTTCCTGGAGATGGTTCTGGAGTCCCCGGCCTTCCGAGTCTTTGTCTTCAATTCCCTCTCCCAGAGGATGGCGCACCTGATGGCCCTCATCGACGACGTGGCATTCCGCCGGGTCGATCAGCGGCTCGCCTGGCGTTTGCTCCTCCACCGGCAGCCCATCACCGCAACCCATCAGATGCTCGCCGATGAGCTGGGGACGACCCGCGAAGTGGTGAGCCGGACGCTTGAGGCCTTCCAGCAATCGGGGATGCTCAGGCTCGGCCGAAAGCGGATCGAGATCCTGGACCGGAACGCGCTGGACCGGATCCACCGCGTCGAGGCGGGCTGAAGTCACTCCGCCCGAGCCGGCATCGCGGGCACCGGGCACAATCGTAAGACGGTCGAGGCGGCTGCCCCCCCGCATAACATCAATCGATGGTCCTGTCAGTGACTCATGCGACAGGACCGTGTGATCTCGTTTCAATTGACGTTTCAATTTTCAAGGTTCTCCAATATCATGCCCAATTGCCTGGCAGACGATGGATGAGCCGGGCATATCCATTGGACTCGAGGCACTAGAAACGGATACGCGGGAGAGTTGGTGGCGAGGCGTCGCTTGTATTAAACAAATTTGAACGACAAGAAAGGTGGGGGCATGAAAAAGCTTGTTGTGCTTTTAACCCTTGCGCTATGTGCGGCATTTGCGGGGGCTGCGCTGGCGGCGACGGCAACAGGAACCTACGCCACAACCGCAACAGTGGCTGCAGCAGGGACTTGTACGGTGGGTTCCGGGGCCGCCTTTTTCGGAACGATCACGCCTCCTATTACGGCCAATATTGAAATTGCAAACAGCGGGTTCGGCGTCAATTGCCCCAACGGCACTCCGTACTCCATTGCGCTCTCGGCAGGCGGTTCCGGCAATTTCGCTCAGCGGCAGATGTCTGAAGCGACGACGCCGACTGACAAGCTGAACTATAACATCTACACCGATTCGTTTTTTGTCTCGATTTGGGGCGACGGCACCGGTTCGACGGCCACTGTCTCAGCAAATGGAAACGGTTCACAACAGGCTTACTTCCCAGGAGTCCGTGTGCCTGTTCAGCCCACGCCCCCTGCCGGTAGTTATGCGGACGTCGTGACGATTACGGTTACTTTTTAGCAATGAACAGGATTTCTCTGTGCGGGCCGACAGTGCTGTCGGCCCTTTTTCTTTGCGGTTCCCCGCAATGCCTCGAGGCTGCCGACGTGACGGTGAGCCCTGTGCGGCTGCTGATGGTAAACGGCAAGAATACCGTCACCTTGAAGGTGACAAACGTCTTCGACCGTCCCACGCTCTTCCAACTCCAGCCTCAGGCCTGGACGCAGGAGGACGGAAGGGACAAGACGGAGCCTACGACCGATATGATAGCGATGCCCCCGATCTTCCAGATTGAACCGGGCAAAACCCAGATCGTCAGGATCGCGCTCAGGAGAGGGCGCGACGAACAGCGGGAGCTCACCTACCGCCTCTTTATCACCGAGGTGCCTGACGAGACGGCCGCACGGACCGAGGGGATTAAGAGCAACCTCAGGATCAGCGTTCCCATCTTTGTGCGGCCCGAAAAAAAGGCCCTGCCGGTCGTGGATTTCTCCGTGGAAAAGGCGGCTGAGGCTAGATTACGGCTCACGGTCAATAACTCCGGTAAGGCGCACATCCTGATCGGCAGGCTGATGCTTTTCCGGCAGGGAAAAGATGATGCGCCTTTCCATGACAGCGCCTTGTCGGGATATGTCCTCGCCGGAAGGTCGCGGTCGTGGGTGCTCGACCTGGCGGGGCCGTTCGGCTCCGAAAAGATCGTTCTCAAGGCCGAGACAGATGACGGGAACAAAGAAGCGACCCTTGCCGTCCCGTCTCCCTGATTTCCTTGCTGCAGTATCCGTTCTTTTCCTCTTGCTGTATGCCCCACCTGCCAACGGTCAGGAAGGCTTTACGGAAGTCGTATACGCCGTCACCCTGAACGGCGAGCAGATGAGTGACGGGGCCATCTTGCTGAAGGATGCCGAAGGAAGTCTTTTCATCAGCGAAGAGGACCTGAAGCTCTGGCGACTGCGTGAACCTTCCGGTATGCGGGCGCTCCACCACGGGAAGGGATATTTTGCCCTTGGCGCCATTCAGGGCGCGGAAACCACCTTCGATTCGGCAACCCAGACTCTTAGGATCAATGTCCCTCCGGAGAGATTTGAAAAGACCACTCTGAACCGGGGGAGCATCGAAAGGACCGCCCCCGCCAGAGGAGCCGGAGGGTTCTTCAACTACGATTTCTCCCTGACCGGAGGCGGAGGTGTGAGGCAGCGTCTGGACAGTCTCTATGAAGTTGGCGTCTTCAACAGCCTCGGCGCCGGCGCGAGCAGCTTTCTCGGGAACGATGCGGGCAGGAGCATCGAGTTCGCCAGACTCGAAAGCGTCTGGACAATGGATTACGTGTCGAAGAGGCAGACAATCCGACTTGGAGACAGCTTCACCAGGGGCGGCTCCACGGGGAGGCCCGTCCGGTTCGGCGGGCTGCAATGGGCCCGGAACTTCAGCACCGACCCCGGATTCATCACCTTCCCGACCCCGGCTATCGGAGGGCTGGCCCAGAGGGAATCGGTCGTAGACGTCTATGTAAACAACATCAAACAGATGTCCGACAAGGTGCCAGGGGGTCCCTTCGAGCTTTTCAACGTGCCGGTGGTTTCAGGAAAGGGAGATGTGGGTCTCGTCGTGAGAGACCTTCTCGGCAGGGAATATATCGTCACAGAGCCCTACTACATCAGCCCTGCTCTTCTCAGGAAAGGACTCTCCGATTTTTCTTTCGAAGCCGGGTTCGAGAGGGAGAACTATGGGCTGAGAAGCAACGACTATGCGGATTACCTTGCCGCCGGAACCTATCGGTCCGGGCTCAGCGACCGATTCACAAGCGAGGCGCATATTGAAGTCCAAGAAGGTCTTGGGATGATGAGCCTCTCGGGAGTCTGGCTCAACCAGGATCTCGGGGTTTTCTCCTTCGGAATTGCGCAGAGCCGAGATAAGAAGGAGGACTGGGGGAGTCAGGGGCTTCTGGGGTACGAACTTGCCATGAGTCGATTCAACATCGGCCTCGGCAGCAAACTCGCCACGCGAACGTTCAGTCAGCTCGGCGGGGAGGTGAGGCAGCCCTTCGAATACGAGAACCGCGGACGCCTCGGATTCGGCCTGGGAAGACTTGGCAGTGTCGGGCTGACCCTTACCCAGCGCCGGGAGTTCGGTCGGGAATCATCGAATATTGTCACGGGAAGCTATCACGTCAATGTGTGGAAGGGACACCTGAACCTCACCGCCATTCGGACGCATGACTCCGTAGACACTTATGGACTCACAGCGACTTATGTCTTGCCACTCGAATCGCGCAGAACGATTGTTGCGAACAGCGGCGTTCAGAGGGAGTCGTCGTCCGCCGGCCTTGAACTCCAGAAGAGCCTGTCCTCATCCGAGCTCGGATACAGTTATCGCGTTCGCGCCGATAGGAATGGCGATGCCGAGGGCCTGCAGGCATCCCTGACCCGCCAAGGCGGGTGGAACAGGGTGCAGATGGATTTCTCGACGTTGAACAATGAGCATTTCTATCGTCTGGGCACGAGCGGGAGCGTCGGTTTTCTCGACGGTAAGCTCTTCGCAAGCCGATGGTTATACCAGAGCTTCGGCTTCGTCGACGTAGCCGACTATGAGAATGTTCGAGTTTATAGTAACAACCAGGAATTAGGCAGAACCAACAACAATGGGCGGATATTCGTACCCGATCTCGCTCCATACCAGATGAACAGGCTCAGGATAGAGGAGTCGGACCTGCCGCTTGACTGCCGCATCGATGCAACGGAAATAACGGCTGTTCCATACTATCGGAGCGGGATGTCGATGGAATTTCCAATCCGGCCTGTCAGGGGGGCACTCACCACAGTGGTGACGCCTGACGATTCCCCTTTGCCAGCCGGGTCCGTCATAAGAAGTCCTGGTCGCGAGGGCGAATGGTTTGTGGGTCTGAAGGGAGAAGTTTATCTTACAGACTTGAACAGAGGAGAGAACGTATTCGAGGCGCACGTTGGTGACAGGAAATGTCGTCTTGTTGTGGTGGCTCCATACGACCTGGCGGGTACTCCGAACCTGGGAAAGAACATTTGCAGATTTGATGAGTAGAATCAGGTGACGAACATGTATTCCTGAGCCTGTCCACGACCATGGGCACTCTCGAAGGTCCTTTTGGATAGCAACGGGGCGCTGCTCGTCGCCTTCTCATGCAAGGGACGGTGGATCTGCCCTCGTGCGGAGCCAAGCGCACGGCGGAGACGGCGGCGCGGAAACTCAGAACTGCCGGCTCGGCGTGTTGCTCGACATTCCGCTCGATCATCTCGCCGCAGTAAGGGCACGTCAATCGTAAGACAGCCGAGGCGGCGGTCCCCCGGGTTTACGAGCCGAGCTTCAACAGCGCGCGGCGGACCTCTGCATTGCGCGCGAGCAGGCGCAGATAGTCCTGCTCGGCGCGGCCGCGTTTCGCGCGCCGGAGATCGGGAGGCAGGGCAAACGTCTTCGCGACGACTTTATGGATGCGAAAGCGATCCCAGTCACGATTGCCCCAGGCCATCGGGCCGCGGGCCATCCTTCTCAGCATCTGCTGTGACGTGCGATGCCGCGGATCTTTCGCGATGCGCTCCTCTTCGCGGAGCGCCATCCGCTCGATCTGCATGTCGGTCGAGCGGAAGCCGAGCTTGCGATAGAACCAGAACGCCCCCGCCTCGATCGCCTCGTCGTTTTCGAGGCCGATCTGGTACGGGTCGATGGAGAAGACCGTCGATCCGAAGAGCTGGTGATAGAGCTTCAACAGCCGCACGAACGCGAAGGCCGATTCGCCTTCGCGAAAGGCGTAGAAGATGTTGAAGCTGACTTCCATCCGCTCGCACAGCCCGAAGGCATCGCCGTAGCCGATTGCGACGCCGTTGCGAAACACGAAGGGTGCGAACCCGGCACGCAGCGGAAGACGCCGTTCGGGAAGGAGACCGATCAGAAGAATCTCGAGCCCACGGCCGGCATCGGCGGAAAGAATCGTGGATGGATCGCCGAAGGTGAATGCGTACAGCTCGCGATAGCGCGTGGCCAGCGCGGCGCGCAGCATCTCCAGAACCTTCTCTCCTTCGCGCCGCGAGAGCTTCGAGATGCGCATCCGCGGACCGGCGAGCTCGCGCTCGATCGAGACGTCGCGGCGCGAGAGGAGCGGCCCGCGCCGATAGAAAATCGTGCGCGGCTTTCGCCGCATGCGCGTTCGCGAGTGCAGGGCATCGAACTTCCAGCGAATCCAGAGGCCGAGCGAGTCGTATTGCGCGGCATTCACATTCTCGAGCAGCCACGGCAGGCCGCGCGCTCGCAGCATCTCGAAGTACGGCGCATGCGCTTCGACGACTTCTTCCGCGAGCAGCGGAATCAGCGGCGTGAGAACTGCCGCCAGCCGATCGGGATCGGGCTGCTCGTCCCAGTCGATGTCCACCTGCCGCGGAAACCGGCGCGCCAGCCAGCGGACAAAATCGAAGGAGAAGACCATGTCGACCGCGGTGCCCGCGATGCCGGAGACATCGGGATCGAGAAGCGGATCGATGTCTTTCGTGCGTCTGGCGAATCGCCTCAGGAGCGATTCCGCACGCCGCAATGCCCGCGGCGTCGGAGGATAAGCGCAGAGAAAGAGCAGCTCGTC
>Ga0210377_10001030_pt1 | contig 26020 bp, 19 predicted proteins | sample PLM4_65_b1redo_FD_155480 | JGI IMG/M metagenome (GOLD analysis project Ga0210377, IMG submission 155480) | Groundwater sediment microbial communities from an aquifer in East River, Colorado, USA - PLM4_65_b1 redo | ecosystem: Environmental > Terrestrial > Soil > Riparian zone | place: USA: East...
GTCTCGACTCAGCGCGCCGGGGGGCGTTCCCGACCCAGGCGCGCGCGCAGCTCCTGCTTGAGGATCTTGCCCGTCGGGTTGCGCGGCAGCTCGGCGACGAGCGCGAGCTGCTCGGGAAGCTTCTGCTTCGCGAGGTCGCGGGCGATCAGCCACGCCGCGAGCTCCGCGAGCGTGGGGGGATGCTCCGGATCCGCGGGGACCACGACGGCGCAGGCACGCTCCCCGGTGTCGGGGTCGGGCAATCCGACCATCGCCACCTCGCGCACCGCGGGATGCGCGTGCAGGAGATCCTCGAGCTCGCGGGCGCTGATGTTCTCGCCCTTGCGGATGATCACGTCCTTGAGGCGGCCGGTGACGACGACGTAGCCGTCGGTATCGAGGTGCCCGAGGTCGCCGGTGCGGAAGAATCCGTCGGCGTCGAAGGCCTCCGCATCGAGCCGCGCATCGAGGTAGCCATGGAACAGCTGGGGCGCGCGCACGCGGATCTCGCCGTCCACGACGCGGATCTCCACGTCCGGCGGGCAGGCGCGCCCCTCCGTGTGCGCCAGCTTTGCGTCGGGATCGCGCGGGGAGCCCATCGCGAGCACGGGGCACTCCGTCATGCCGTAGCCGGACACGATCCCCGCGCCGCCGAGCTCGCGCTTCACGTCGACGTGGAGCTGCGGCGGCTTGGGTGCGCCGCCGCCGGGGAAGGCGCGCACGCGCGGGAAGATCGCGGCGCCGCCCCGCTCCCGCTGCGCGGCGAGGTAGGCCTGGTGGAAGGCGGTGCCGGCTCCCGCCTGGGTGACCCCGTGTCGCGCCAGCACGTCGATGCTCGAGCGTGGATCGAAGGCGGCGACGGCGATCTGCGCACAGCCCGAGAGCAGTCCGTTCATGAGCCAGAGCACGCCGCCCACGTGGGTCACGGGGAAGACCAGACCGACGCGGTCGTCGGGTGCGAGCTCGAGCCGCGCGCTCATCCCGCGCGCCGCGGCGAGCAGCGTCGCATCCGTGTGACGGGCGCCCTTGGGCTCGGCGGTGGTGCCGGAGGTGTAGAAAATCCAGCGCACGGCATCGGCCGCGATCGGCGCCGGCCGACGTGCGGGCAAGCCGACGGGATCGGCTTCCGGGAGCGCGCCCGCGACGACCTCCACGGCGAGCCCGGGCAGATCGGCCGCGATCGCGCGCGCCATCGAGGCAAAGTCGAAGCCGCGAAACGTGTCCGGGACGAAGAGCCGGCGCGCGCCGGTCTGGCGCACCGCGAAGCCCACCTCGCGCGCGCGCAGGATCGGGAGGATCGGCACCTGGACGGCGCCGAGTCGGGAAAGTGCGGCGCACAGCACCAGCGCCTCGAACGTCGTTGGGAGCTGCCACGCCACCGGCGTGCCTTTGCCCACGCCGCGCGCGACGAGCGCCGCCGCGACGCGCTCGGCCGCCGCACGGAAATCCGCAAAGTCCAGACGCCGGTCGCGCTCATCGACGGCGAAGAGCGCGTCTGGCGTCGCGTCCGCGCGGCGCTCGACCAGCTCCCAAAGGGTGGGCGCGTCGATCACCAGCGACTCCGAGCGGCGAGCGGCGGCGCCCACGTCATGCGAGGCTCCCTGGTCGATGGCCGAAGAGTAGCCGGCGCCCGCGACCCGGGCTGCGCGCTCAGCTCCCGAGCGCCCGCGCGACGAACCAATGGATCCCGAGTCCGCACAGCGTGGCCGAGAGCACATCGACGGCGAGCGCGGACAGGCGCGTTCCGCTGAAGCACCGCGCGAGCGCGCGTCCCGCGAGCCACAACACGGCTACGATCGCGAGCTGACCGATCTCCACGCCGAGATTGAAGCCGAGCAGGGCGCGCGCGAGCTGGGCGCGTGCGAGGCCCAGCTCGAGCAGCACGTTCGCGAAGCCGAATCCGTGCACGAGCCCGAAGAGCAGCGTGAGCAGCGGCCGCAGGCGCAGCGCCTCGCTGGCATCGGAAGCGAGCGGGAGATAGGCGAGCACGAAGAGCGCGAGGCCGAGGCTCGTCGCGGCGGGCGGCCCCACGCCGCTCGCGGCATGCGCGAGCGCGAGCGCGGCGAGGCCCGCGGCGGCGGTGCCGGCGAGCGCGTAGCGACCCGCGTGCAGGCGCACGCTCGAGTTCTCTGCCGCGACGAGCGCGATCGTGAAGCCGATCAAGGCTTCCACCACGCCCACGTCCGGCCGCACGTACCCGAGCACCGCGAGTGTGAGCGTCAGGCTGTGACCGAGCGTGAAGCCGGTCACGAGCAGCAGCACGTCGCGAAGCCGTCGACACAGCAGCAGCAGCGCGAGCAGGAACGCCACGTGATCGGCACCTGCGACGATGTGCTCGCTGCCGAGCCGCAGGTACGCCGCCAAAGAAGCCGTGTCATCGCGTGCAGAGTCCGCATCCGCGCCGACGCGGCGCTCACGGCGCGCGTCGCTGAACAACAGCTCCGAAGCGGGTCCGCCGTCGATGCGCACGCGCGCGTAATGCACGTGCGACGGAGCCACGTCGAAGAAGGCGCCATTCGAAACGCGGAGCGCGCCCGGCTCGCTGCACCTGAAGCGGAGCTCCACGCGCGCGAGCCCCGCGCGCGCCGGCAGCGAACGCGGCGCGGCGAGGGTCGTGCAGCCCGCCGCGCCGCGAGTGACGCGGATGTGCGACGCGAGGTGGTCGCGCAGCATCGCGTCGAGGTCGGAGGCGCCCGGGGCGAGTGGCACGAGCCGCGTTGCCTCGTAGATCGGCGCGCTGAAGACCACCACGACTTCCTGCCCGAGCACGTCCCAGGTCGAGAAGGACTGGCTGCGGGTGTGCGCGCCGGCGTTCCTCGGCGCGAAGGCGAGCGCCGCGGCGAGCACGAGGAGCGCACGCGCGTGCGGACGCGTAAGGGGGCTCAAGGCTCCACTCCGTCCGCGCAGCCGATGCGCGCCCGCCCGCGCAGATCTTCCAGATAGTCGCGCAGCGCCAGATCGCGCGCGCGGCTGGCGACGGCCGCCTCCACGCTCTCGCGCACGGTCTCGAACGGTGCCGCCGGCGCGGCAGCTCCCGCCCCCGCGCGCACGGCGTCGAACCAGGCGCGCAGCTCGTCCTCCGTGGCTGCGCGGCTCGCGGTCTCCGCGACGACGGACTCGACCATCGCGAGCGTCACGGCGTCGCGCACCGAGCGCTCGCTCGCGAGGGCGCCGCGCGCGAGCGCCCATTCGACGAGAAGCTCCTCGTCGATGAGGCGCTCGAGCACCCGCGCACGGTCGCGCTGCGAGAGCGGCTCGCGGCGATCGCCCGCGAGCATCTGCACCGCGCGCGTGTATTCCTCGGCGAGAATCGGACGGCCGTTCACGAGCGCGGCGACAGCGGGCGGGAGCGCGGAGGAGGCGGGCGTGCTTTCGCGCGCCGCGAGAACGCCCGAGGCGGCGCCCAGCAGGGCGCCGAGCGCGAGCAGCCAGCCGGCAAGGCGCTCGCCCGACGCGCGGCGCCGGGGAGGACGCCGCCCGGGAGAATGAGACTCGGCGCTGCGCTCCCTCACGGCTGCAGCCGATCGGGCGCGCGCGCGATGCGGGCCTGCGCGCGCAGCCGCGCGAGCAGCGCCGCGAGCGCGTCGTCGCCGCGGCGGTGCGCGAGCTCGGCGGCGACCCGCGTGCCCGCCAGCTCGAAGGGCTGCGCGTGCGGGGGCTCGACCTCCGCGAGCTGAAGCAGGTGCACGCTCGCGCCGACGCGGATCGGCGGGGAGACGCCCCCCGCGGCGAGCGCGAGCGCCGCCTCGCTGATCGAGGGGCCGAGCTGGCGGAGCAGCGCTGCCTCGGGGAGCAGCGCGTCGGGCAGCGGCAGGCCCGGGTGATCGCCGAAGCGCGCGGCCGCCGCATCGAAGGCGAGTCCGCCGGCGATCGCGGCGGCGGCCTCCTGCGCGCGGCGCATGGCTCGGTCGGGATCGGCGCTCGCGCCGAAGGAGATCGAGCGCACGCGCACGCGCCTCGGAACCGAGAAGAGGCCGGCGTTCGCCGCGTGAAACGCCCGGAGCTCGCGCTCGCTCGGCGCGCGTGCCGAGGCGTCACGCACTGCCGCATCGATCGCCGCGCGCGCGAGCGCCTTGCGCACCCCGCGATCGGACAGGACGAGCCCCATCTCGGCGGCGCGCTGGACGAGCAGCTCCTCGTCCACGAGACGATCGATGAGCGCGGCGCGCAGCGCGGGGTCGGCGGGGTCGCCCTGCGGCGCCCGGCGGCGGCCGAGCGCGCGTTCCAATGCCGCTTCGCGGATCGGCGCGCCGTTCACGCATGCCACCACCGCGCCGGACTCGTCCGCACCGCGCGGCGCCGGGACGATCGCGCCGGACAGAGCGATCGCGAGGCCGGCGGCGGCGGCGATCGACTGTGCGGGGCGGGGGACCCTCATGCGGCCGAGAGCCTACCGGAAGGCTCCCGCGCTGCGCGCGCTCGTCCCCGGAGTGCGCAAGAATCCGGCAACGGCCAGGCAACGGGTCGGGGAGGAGACCGCCATGAAGCTCGTCGTCCGGATCTTGTTCGCGCTCGGGATCGTCGTCGTGGGCGTGGGGCTCTACGTCTTCGGCGCCCGCCAGCATGGGTACGGCGAGCACGAGGGCGCCGGGACGCCGCTCGACAAGCACCTCCCGGAGACGGTCGTCCGCGGGCGCGCCCGCGCGGAGCAGCGAGCGGCGGCTGCGCTCACGACCGCGCCGCCCGCCAGGCAGGTGCTCTTCGGAGACCTCCACGTCCACACCACGTTCTCGACGGATGCCTTCCTGTGGAGCCTGCCGATGGTGGGCGGCGAGGGCGCCCATCCCGTGTCGGACGCCTGCAACTTCGCCCGCTACTGCTCCGGGCTCGACTTCTGGTCGATCAACGACCACGCCGAGGCGACGACGCCGCGCCGCTGGCAGGAGACCCGCGAGGCGATCCGCGAGTGCAATGCCGTGGCCGGCGACCCCGAGAACCCCGACGTCGTGGCGTTCCTCGGCTGGGAGTGGAGCCAGGTCGGGCTCACGCCGGAGCAGCATTACGGACACAAGAATGTGATTCTGCGCGACCTCGACGACGCGCAGGTGCCCTCGCGCGTGATCGGCGCCTCCGGCCCCGCCACCGACGCGCTGCGCGGGCAGTTCGGCGGGATGCCGTGGTACGTTCCGCTCATCGATTTTCGGAACCGCCAGCGCTACTTCAACTTCATCGAGTTCATGGACGAGGTGCGCGAGGTGCCGGCCTGTGCGGAGGGCGTATCCGCGAAGGACCTGCCCGCGGACTGCTACGAGTCCGCCGCCACACCGAAGGATCTCTTCCGCAAGCTCGACGAGTGGGGGATGGACGCGATCGTGATCCCTCACGGCAACACCTGGGGCTTCTACACGCCGCCCGGATCGACCTGGGACAAGCAGCTCGCGCAGGGCAACCAGGATCCGCGTCGCCAGTTCCTGATCGAGGTGATGTCCGGACACGGGAATTCGGAGGAATACCGCGACTGGAAGGAGGTGCTGTTCGATGCGTCCGGCAAGGCGACCTGCCCGGAGCCGCGTCCGGATTACCTCCCGAGCTGTTGGCGCGCCGGAGAGATCATCGAGAAACGCTGCCGTGACGCCGGGACCGCCGAAGCGGAGTGCGCGCGGCGCGCCGCGGACGCGCGACAGCACTACGTCGATGGGCGGGTGGCTGGCCACTGGTCCGTCCCGGGCGTGCAGCCGGCAGAGTGGCTCGACGCGGGACAGTGTCGTGACTGTTTCATCCCGTCCTTCAACTACCGGCCGGGCAGCTCCACGCAGTACGCGCTCGCGATCTCGAACTTCGACGACCCGAGCGGCCCGCAGCGCTTCCGCTTCGGGCTCCTCGCCTCCAGCGACAATCATCAGGCGCGGCCCGGAACCGGCTACAAGGAGTTCGCGCGGAAGCAGGGGATGACGGAGGCGCGAGGCGCGCGCGACGAAGCCTGGCGCAAGCGCATCAACCCCTGGATCCATGCCGAAGAGGCGGCTCCCGAGTCGCGCGAGGTGCCCCTCAACGATCTCTCGCGCGGGTTCGCCACACTCGAGGCGGAGCGGCAGGCCTCGTTCTTCCTGACGGGCGGCCTCGCCGCGGTGCACACGGAAGGGCGCAGCCGCGAGCAGATCTGGGATGCCATTCTACGTAAAGAAGTGTATGGCACGAGCGGCGACCAGATCCTGCTCTGGTTCCACTTGCTGAACGCCGAGAACACCGACGGCACGATCGCCGCCGTGCCCATGGGGGGCGAGGTGCGCATGACGGGTACGCCGCGCTTCGAGGTCCGCGCGGTCGGCGCGTTCGAGCAGAAGCCGGGCTGCCCGGAAGCCACGACGGCCGCGCTCTCCGCCGACCGCATCGAGAAGCTGTGTCGCGGGGAGTGCTTCAACCCCTCCGACGAGCGCAAGCGGATCACCCGCATCGAGGTCGTGCGCATCCGCCCGCAGGTGCGCAGCGGCGAGCCCGTGAGCGAGCTGATCGAAGACCCCTGGAAGAAGATCGCGTGCGACCCGAGCCCGAACGGCTGCGTCGTGCAGTTCGAGGATCCGGATTTCGCGACGGCCGGCCGCGACACGCTCTACTACGTGCGCGCCATCGAGGAGCCGAGCCCGGCCGTGAACGCGGGCGGTTTGCGCTGCCGCACGGATGAGACCGGGCGCTGCATCGAGGTGAACCCGTGCCAGGGCGACTACCGCACGGCCCCCGACGACGACTGCCTCGCCACGATCGAGGAGCGCGCCTGGTCATCGCCGATCTTCGTCGACCGCGGCTGAGAAGACGGGAGGAGGGCCCGGATGGGTGCGGTCTTGGCCACCCGGATCATCCCGAGCGTCTCACCTGCGGATCTGAGCCCGGCGCAGGTCGCGCGCGAGTTCCGGCACCTGATCGGCGAGGGCGCGAGGCTGCGGTGCGCGGGCGAAGCCAGGCGCCAGCCGCTGCGGCTGCTCTCCCGCGGCTACACGCCAAAGTACAAGATCGAGCTGTTCGACACGCGCTTCTATCTGACGGATGTCCGCCAGGATTCGAACATCCGCTTCTTCGTGGCGTACGTCGTTCCGGGCCGGCCGCGCAGGGGAAGGCTCGAGATCCATCCGCGCATCTTCTACAAGGACGTCTCCCTCCAGTGGCGTGCGGCCTCGCATTTCATCCGTTCGGACGGCGAGAATTGGATCGGCAAGGGCGACGTGCGTCGGGTCATGAGAGGGGACTACGAGGTCACGTCGTCGGCAGAGGATACGACGGATCTTCCGCTCGAGATACAGACGGCACTCGAGACCCTGATCCGACGCGTGCCCCGCGTGCGCACCGATCACGCGGGCGTTGCCCTCGTGCTGCGCCGCGCGCCGGAGCATCGCATCGAGGCGTATCGCGACTTCACGGAGCCGAGGCGCCGGGCGCAGGCCGAGCGGCGCAATCGGATCCACGGTGGGCGCAGCATCGCCCGCTTCACCCGCAAGAACGACCCGACCTCGCTGCGCTTCGTCGCCGGCTTCGAGCCGGATTTCAAGGCAGGCATCGTCGAGACCGCCAGCTCGCAGAGCCGGCTGTACGGCGGAGAGGTTCAGCGCTTTCGCATCCTCTCGAAGAATCGGAAGATCCAGTATCTGTTCCTCGCGGCGCCCCGCCATGTCTGGATCGTGCCGCCGCAGGCGACGACCACCGAGCTCACGAGCTACGGCGTTCGCACCGTCGACGTCGTCGCCGACGAGAACCTGTTCGTCCCCGGTTACGAGTATCACTACATCGACGACGACGAGGATCCGCCCGTGCTGGTCAGCCAGATTCCGAAAGGCTTCGTCGGAGCGACGAGCGAGCTCGACGGCACCCGAGCCGACGCCTCCGCGTGGCTCGATCGCGTGCCCGTGATCGCCGAGTTCAGGCGCCGGGTCATTCCCCGCCGAGCTCGCGCGCGGGGTCGCTGAAACTTCGAGTCGCTTCTCTTGCAGGCTGCAGAAGAACTCACGCGTAGCTGGGTCGGGGGCGGGGCAGAGGTCCCCGAGGATGGACGACAGGCAGCCGCAGGGGACCTCTGCACCGCCCCCGACCTCGATGCGTGTGCGGTGTGCGCGCGTGCCGCCCTCACGTCGCGCCCTCCCAGTACGCGTCCACCCGCCGCTGGATCTCGCGCAGCGTGGCTTCATCGCGCGCGGGCTCGAACAGGTGCGCGAAGCGGCGTTGCCGCCGCAGGTATTCCTCGACGGGGAGTCGCGGGCGTGGCGTCTTCGTGTGGACGACGCGCCCGTCCTCCCACTCCTTGAGCGGCCAGACGCCCGTGCGCACCGCGAGCCGGCCGATCTCGACGGCGTCTTGCGGATCGAAGCCCCAGCCCGGCGGGCAGGGCGCGAGGGCGAGCAGCAGGCGCGGGCCGCGCAGGCGCGCCGCCTTCTCGACCTTGCGCGCGAGGTCGAGGGGCTCCGCGGCGATCAGCGTCGCCACGTACGTGGGCCGGTTCGCGGCCCAGATGGCGAAGAGATCCTTCTTGAAGCCGGGGACGCCGCGCGGCCCTGCGTCCGTGGCCGTGCGCGCGGCGTGTGGCGTGGCGGCCGAGGTCTGCTGCCCCGTATTGCCGTAGCCTTCGTTGTCGTAGCAGAGGTAGAGGAAGTCGAGCCCGCGATCGATCGCCGCCGACGTCGCGGCGAGCCCCATCCCATACGCGGCACCGTCGCCCGTGAGTGTCACGACGCGCAGGTCCTCTTCCGCCGGCATGCGGCCCTTCTCGATCAACAGGTCGAGCGCGTCGCGCACGCCCTGTGCGCCGGCGGGCGCCGACGCCATCGACGTGTAGAGCCAGGAGCCGCGGAAGGGCGTGAAGGGATAGACCGAGAGCAGCGACATGCAGCCGGCGGCGTTCACGATCACGCTCTTCTCGCCGAGCACCTCGTAGAGCTCGCGGAAGGCGTGGAGCCCGCCGCAGCCCGCGCACAGCGACGTGCCCGCGCCGAGCAGATGCGTCGAGGGCAGGTCCTGCATGCGCCGGTAGGCGGTCTCGCTCATGCATCCTCCCCACTCGCGACTGCATGGCGCTCCGCGAGCGCTACAGCCTGGAGCTTCCGGACCTCGCGAAGCTCGGCCTCCGTGTAGAGCAGGCGCGGGGGCGGCGTGCGGCCTTCGTCCGCGGCGCGCGCGGCCGCATCGAGCATCGCGGCGAGCTCCGCCGTGCCGACGTCGCGCCCGCCGAGCCCGCCGATGAAGCTCGCGAGCACCGCGGGCCCGTCCGGCGCAGCGTAGAGCGCCCCGGCGAGCTCTGCGTGGAGCACGCCTCCCATCCCCATCGAGAGATCCTGGTCGAGCACCGCGACGGCGCGCTTGCCGGCGAGCGCGGTGCGCAATGCCCCAACCGGAAAAGGACGTAGCAGGCGCGGCCGCACCAGGCCCACGCGACGGCCGGCGGCGCGAAGCTGGTCCACCGCGTCCCGCGCCTGTGTAGCCGCCGACCCGATCAGGAACAGCACCACCTCCGCATCGTCGGCTCGGTAGGCCTCGACGGCGTCGTAGCGGCGCCCGAAACGCTGCGCGAAGTCGGCCGCGACCTCGTCCCACGCCGCGGCCGCAGCCTCGGCGGCGCGGTGAACCTCGTAGCGGAAGTACGAGTAGGGCACGGCGCCGAGCACCGCGACCGCCTGGCTGATCGGCCGGCTCGCGCGGAAGCGCACGCTGCCGGGATCGAACGGTCCGACGAAGCGGGCGGCTTCCTCGGGCCCTGGGATCGCTACCGGCTCGCGCGTGAAGGAGAGCACGAAGCCATCGAGATTCACGATCGCTGGGAGACGCACGTGCGCGTGCTCGGCGAGCCGGTAGCCGAGCAGCACGAAGTCGAGCACTTCCTGGCAGCTGGCCGCGTGCAGTTGCAGAAAGCCCGTGTCGCGCGCGGCGAGCACGTCGCTGTGATCGGAGCCGAGCGTGATGGGCGCCGCGATGCCGCGTGACACGTTCACGAGCACGAAGGGAGCGCGCCAGCCGGCCACCGTGTACAGCATCTCCATCGCATGCAGCAGCCCCTGGCTCGAGGTCGCCGTGAACACGCGCACGCCGGTGGCGGCCGCCGCGCCAGCGGCCGTCAGCATCGAATGCTCGGATTCGAGCGTGACCATGCGCGCCGCGAGCTCGCCGCCCGCGATCCAGGAGCCGAGCGTCTCGATGATCTCGGTCTGCGGTGTGATCGGAAAGGCGGGCACGTAGTCCACGCCCGCGAGACGCGCACCCCAGGCGGCGGCGGCGTTCCCGGTGAGGAGTGCGCGCGTCACGGCCGCGTCTCCTGCGCTAGCGGCTCGCTCGGCGCCTCGCGCTCCACGCGGATGGCGTGGTGCGGACACACGGCGACGCAGACCAGACAGCCCTTGCAGTGGTCGTAATCGATCTGCGGGCGGCCGGCGCTGTCGATCGCGATCGCGCCGTCGGGGCAGAACGTGCTGCAGATCCACGCGCACCCGTGACACCGGGGCTCCTCGATCACGGGGCGGTGCGTGCGCCAGAGGCCGGTGCGCACCTGGAGGCTCGTGAGCGGCGCGCGCACATCCGGCGCCGCGATGTCCGCGGGATCGAGCGGCACGTCGATCCAGCCGGGATCGCCGCCCGTCGCGGCTGCGTCCGGCCCTTCGCCGACACAGCCCGCGTGCGAAGCGAGCGCGTCCCAGGCTGCGCGAGCCCGATGCAGATTCTCCTCCGTCGCGTCGATTCCGGCCAGCTCGGCGCGCAGAGCCGTCTCGAAGGCGGGCCAGCCGATCACGCCCACGAGCCGCGCTGCCGCCGCCGCGCACAGGCTGCCCAGGAACGGGAGCTCGGCGTGCCCGTCGACGGCCATCGCGAGGGCGAGCACGCGGCCCGGCCGCGCGAGGCGCGCCTGCCATTCCGCCGCGGACGTCGTGCTGCGCAGCAAGAGCCAGCTGCGCTCGCTCAGGTCCGCGAGCACGCCGGCCGCCGCGACCGGCACGAGCGATTCGTCGGCCACGACCACCAGATCGGGCGCGCGCAGCGCGCCGCGCTCGCGGATCGGCGCGCGCGCCGCGCGCACGCTCGCATCGATCGGCGCAGCGCGGCGTTCGGCGCCGTAGCGAGGTGCATCCTGCACCTCGAAGCCCTCGGCGAAGAAGGCGCTGCCGAGGATCCGCGCCCCGGTCTTGATGCCGTGGCCGCCGCGCCCATGGAAGCGGATTCGGTACACGGCTTCCTCTCTCGCCTCAGAAGATCGACCAGCGACGCGTCTGCATGACGCGCCGCACGCGTTCGACGGCGAGGTCGACGGCGGCCTGACGCGGGCGCACGCCCAGACGTCGAGCCGCTGCGAGAACCGCGTCGGTGTTGGCCCGGATGCGCTCTTCGATCGCGGCAAAGGCGGCGGACTGGGTCGCGCCGCTCCATTCCATCGCGGCACAGATCACGCCGCCCGCGTTCGCGATGAAGTCCGGGAGGCACACGACGCCGCGCTCGGCGAGCCGGCGCTCCGCCTGGTCCGTCACGCCGATGTTCGCGCCCGGCACGATGAGCCGCGCCTGCACTCGTTCCGCATCCTCGGCGCGGATCGCGTCGGGCTGCGCGGCCGGGATCCAGATCTCGCAGGGGAGCGCCACGAGCTCCTGCGCGGTGATGCGCTGACCCTCGGCGTGATCCGCCACGCTCTTGCCCGCGCGCTTGAGCGCCGCCAGCGCCTCGATGTCCAGTCCGCGCGGGCTCGCCACGGCTCCGCGCGAGTCCGAGGCGCCCACCAGCACGGCGCCCTCCGCCGCCAGGAAACGCGCCGCGTGCATGCCCACGGAGCCGAAGCCCTGGATCACGACGCGCGCGCCGTCGAGCGAAAGGTTCTGGTGTTTGGCGGCTACCTCAGCCGCATGCCGCAGGCCGAAGCCCGTGGCGCCGAGCTCGTCGAGCGGGATCCCGCCGAGCTCGCGCGGAAGCCCCACCGCGCGCCCGATCTCGTCGTGCACCCACGCCATGCAGCTTTCGTCGGTGCCCATGTCGGGGCCGAAGATGTACTCCTGGCAGCCGCGCAGCGCGCATGCGAAGGCGCGGATCAGCCGCTCCTTTTGCTCGCGCGGCCCGTGCGGGTCGCCTCGCAGCACCGACTTCCCGCCGCCGTGCGGCAGGCCCGCCGCGGCGTTCTTGAGCGTCATCGCGCGCGCCAGGCGGAAGCACTCCTCGGTGCTCGGGTCGGGCCCCATGCGCAGGCCGCCGATCGACGGACCGGCCGCGACGTTGTCGACGACGAGCGTGCCCCGGAGCCCGAGCCCCGGCTCGTGGACGTGGATGATCTTTGCGGGCCCGAGGTCGTCGGCAAAGACGAAGGGGTCGCTCACGGCATGGACTCCTTCCCCTCATGAAGCAAGGCGCGTACCAGGAGACGAAGATCCGCAACTTCCATACGCTGCTCGAGCGACACCCGCGCGCTCGAGCGTGGGGGGAGACGGAGGGGACGGGGAGGCAGATCGCCCCGCCCCTGAGGCGCGACGGGCTAGCTCGCCCGCTCACTCCCCAGAATTCCGCGTGGGGTCGCGGCTCGCGGCGTCGCCGCGCGGATCACTCTGGCACGACGGCTGCAACCAGCTTCGTCGCTTGCCGTCGCTCCACGGGCGAGCGCGCAGCGCCAGCTCCGGCGCCGGAGGAACCAGCAGGCGTGACGCCGGCGGTCGTATGCATCGACGGCAACGAGGCGGCTGCCCGGGTGGCGCACCGCTTGTCGGAGCTCATCGCGATCTACCCCATCACGCCGGCATCGCCGATGGGCGAGCTCGCCGACGCCTGGAGCGCCCGGGGCCGCGCCAATCTGTGGGGCAGCGTTCCCGAGGTGATCGAGATGCAGAGCGAGGCGGGCGCCGCAGGCGTGCTGCACGGCGCGGTCCTGCGGGGCGCCCTCGCCACCAGCTTCACTGCCTCGCAGGGCCTGCTCCTGATGCTCCCGAACATGTTCAAAATCGCGGGCGAACTCGCTCCGCTCGTGATCCACGTGGCCGCACGCGCCGTCGCGACCCACGCGCTCTCGATCTTCGGCGACCACAGCGACGTGATGGCTGCGCGGACGACGGGCTTCGCGATGCTGTGTGCGTCGTCGGTGCAGGAAGCGCACGATTTCGCGGCGGTGGCCCACGCCGTCAGCTTGCGCGCGCGCGTGCCGTTCCTGCACTTCTTCGACGGCTTCCGCACGTCGCACGAGTTGGGTCGTGTCGAGCTGCTCGAGGACGACGACCTCGTTGCGCTCGTAGATGAAGAGGCGATCCTCGCACAGCGGGCGCGTCGACTCACGCCCGATGCGCCGGTGATTCGCGGCACGGCGCAGAATCCCGACGTCTTCTTCCAGGGACGCGAAGCGGTGAGTCCGTACTACGCGGCCGTGCCCGGGATCGTCGAGGAGGTCTTCGCGCGTCTCGCCGCGCGCACAGGCCGACGCCATGGGCTCATCGACTACCTGGGCGCGCACGACGCCGAGCGGGTGCTCGTGCTGATGGGATCGGGCGCGGGCGCAGCGGAAGAAGCGATCGAGGCGCTGGTTGCACGAGGCGAGCGCGTGGGCCTGGTGAAGCTGCGCCTGTTCCGCCCGTTCCCCACCGCCGCGCTCGTTGCCGCGGTGCCGGCCACGGCCCGCGCCATTGCGGTCCTCGATCGCACGAAGGAGCCCGGCGCTCCCGGCGAGCCGCTGTATCAGGACGTCGTCACCGCGTTCGCCGAATCGCTGGCCGCCGGCGCGCGCATTCCGATGCCGCGCATCGTCGGCGGCCGCTACGGACTCGGGTCGAAGGAGTTCACGCCGGCGATGGCGAAGGGCGTCCTCGACGAGCTCTCACGCGAGGCGCCGCTCAACCATTTCACGATCGGAATCGTCGACGACGTGAGCCACACGAGCCTCCCGTGGGATCGCGACTTCGCGACCGACGATGAGGGCGTGCGCGCGCTCTTCTTCGGGCTCGGTAGCGACGGCACGGTCGGGGCAGCGAAGAGCACCGTGCAGATCATCGCGAAGGAGACGGCGCTTCACGCCCAGGGCTATTTCGTGTACGACTCGAAGAAGTCGGGCGCGCTCACCGTGTCGCACATTCGCTTCGGGCCGCGACCCATCCGCTCCACCTATCAGATCGAGCGGGCCGACTTCTTGTCGGTGCACCACTTCGACCTGTTCGAGAGGGTCGATGTGCTCGAACGCGCGACGCCCGGCGCTCGACTGCTCGTGAACAGCCCCCATGCGCCCGAGCAGACCTGGCACCGCTTGCCGCGCGACGTGCAGGAGCAGCTGCTGGCGAAGCGGATCGAGCTGTGGGCGATCGACGCCGATCGCGTCGCCCGCGAGGTCGGCATGGGCAACCGCATCAACACGGTGATGCAGCCGTGCTTCTTCGCACTTTCCGGCGTGCTGCCGCGCGACCGTGCGCTCGAGGCGATCCGCCGCTCGATCGAGACCGCGTACGCCCGGCGCGGGCCTCCCGTGGTGGCGCGCAACCTCGCCGCCGTGGACCGCGCGCTGGGCGAGCTGCACCGCGTCCCCGTTCCCGAGAGGCCGACCGCCGCCTTCCCGCGTCGTCCGGTCGTCCCCGGCGACGCCTCGCCCTTCGTGCAGCGCGTGACCGCGCGCCTCCTCGAAGGCAAGGGCGACCTGCTCCCGGTCTCCGCGCTGCCTGCCGACGGCACGTTTCCGACCGGCACGGCGCGCTACGAGAAGCGGGCCATCGCGGGAGAGCTCCCGATCTGGGACCCGTCGATCTGCATCGACTGTGGCAAGTGCGCGATGGCCTGCCCGCACGCCGCGATCCGGATGAAGGTCTACGCGCAAGCCGATGCGCCAGGCTCGGGCTTTCCCTCGAAGCCCTTCCGCTCGCGCGAAGTCGAGCACTGCCTGCTCACCATCCAGGTCGCGCCCGACGATTGCACGGGCTGCGGTGTGTGCGTCGAGGTGTGCCCCGCCCGCAGCAAGAGCGAGGTGCGGCACAAGGCGCTCAACATGGAGCCGGTCGCGGAGCACCGGGAGCGCGAGCGGGAGTGCTTCGAGTCCTTCCTGCGCATTCCGCAGCTCGATCCCGTCTCGCTCGATCCCGCGATCGTGAAGAACGCGCAGACGCGCGAGCCGCTGTTCGAGTTCTCGGGGGCGTGCGCGGGCTGCGGCGAGACGCCGTATCTCAAGCTCCTCTCGCAGCTGTTCGGCGACCGCGTCCTGATCGCGAACGCGACGGGCTGCTCCTCCATTTTCGGCGGCAATCTCCCCACCACGCCGTGGACCGTGGACGCCGCGGGGCGCGGCCCTGCGTGGGCGAACTCGCTGTTCGAGGACAATGCCGAGTTCGGGTTCGGAATGCGGCTCGCGCTCGAGCACCACATCGGAGAGGCCCGGCGCCTGCTCGCCGGGTTCGCGCCGCAGATCGGCGAGGAGCTCGCGCGTGCGATCCTGGACGAGGCGGGACGCGGGGACGCGGCCATCGCCGCGCAGCGCGCACGGATCGCGGAGCTGAAGCGGCGGCTCGCCGGGTTCGATGCTCCGCTCGCGCGCCGCCTGCTCTCCCTCTGCGACGATCTCGTACGCAAGAGCGTGTGGCTCGTGGGCGGCGATGGCTGGGCCTACGACATCGGCGCGCCGGGCCTCGATCATGTGCTCGCGTCCGGCCGCGACGTGAACGTCCTCGTGCTCGACACGCAGGTCTACTCGAACACGGGCGGGCAGGCCTCGAAGGCGACTCCGCGCGCCGCGGTGGCGAAGTTCGCCGCGAGCGGCAAGTCGGTCCCGCGCAAGGACCTGGGCCTGATCGCGAGCGCGTACGGGCACGTCTACGTCGCGCAGGTGGCCCTGGGCGCCGATGATTCGCAGACGCTGAAGGCCTTCCTCGAGGCGGACGCATGGCCCGGTCCCTCGCTCGTGATCGGCTACAGCACCTGCATCGCGCATGGGATCGACATGTCGCGCTCGATGGCACACCAGCGCGACGCGGTGAGGAGCGGCTTCTGGCCTCTCTGGCGCTACCACCCGGGGAGCGACCCGCACCAGCACCCGTTCCAGCTCGACTCCCGCAAGCGCACGCTCTCGGTGCGCGCCTTCGCGGAGACGGAGGCGCGCTTCGCGATGCTGCTGCGCAGCGATCGAGCGCGGGCCGAGCGCCTGCTCGCGCTCGCCCAGGCGGACGCCGACGAGCGCTGGCGCCACTACACGCAGCTCGCCGGCCTCGAGCGCAGCGTGCCCCAGTCGACTTCTCCCGGCCCCCTGGCGCCGCCCGCGCCGCTGGTGGACGAGAGCACGGCGGGGGAGGGCTGATCGGTGGCCGACCTCACGACCCGCTACCTCGGACTCGCCCTGCGCACGCCGCTCGTGGCCTCGTCGTCGCCGCTCACCGGCAGTCTCGACGGGCTGCGGCGGCTCGAGGACGCGGGAGCTGCGGGCGTCGTGCTCCCGTCCCTCTTCGAGGAACAGCTGACGCACGATGCCTTCGCCGCCCACCACGCCCTGGAGGTGGGGGCGGAGACCTTCGCGGAGGCGCGCGACTATCTCCCCCAGCTTGAGAGCGGTGATTCCGGGCTCGACACCTACCTCGAGTTGTTGGCGGCGGCCAAGCGCGCGCTCGGCATCCCCGTCGTTGCGAGCCTGAACGGGACTACCCTCGGCGGATGGATCGATTACGCCCGGCTTCTCGAGCAAGCCGGCGCCGCGGCGGTCGAGCTCAACGTCTATCGCATCGCCGCCGACCCCGCCCATGCGAGCGCGGATCTCGAGGCGCAGGATCTCGAGCTGTTGCGCGTCGTGCGCGCCGCCTTGCGGGTTCCTCTCGCCGTGAAGCTCTCGCCCTTCTTCACCGGGCTCGCGCACTTCGCCCGCCGCGTCGTCGCTGCCGGCGCGGACGGGCTCGTGCTCTTCAATCGCTTCTACCAACCCGACCTCGACCTCGAGACCCTCGAGGTGGTGCCGCGCCTCGCGCTCTCGCGATCGGAGGATCTAAGGCTCCCGTTGCGCTGGATCGCGATCCTGCGCCGCCAGGTTGGCGCATCGCTCGCGGCGACTTCGGGCGTGCATGGGGTCGAGGACGTTCTCAAGCTGCTGCTCGCCGGGGCGGACGTCACGATGCTGGCCTCGGCGCTGCTCGAGCGCGGCCCGGCGCTCGTGGGCGAGCTGGAACGCGGCATGGCGAGCTGGCTCGACGCGCACGAGTACGAGTCCGTTGCGCAGATGAAGGGCAGCATGAGCCAGGGCGCGGTGCCCGATCCGGAAGCCTTCGAGCGCGCGAACTACGTGCGGACGCTCAACTCCTGGTCGAGTCGCTTCCGGCAGTAGCCGCGGCCGAGCCCGCCGCTGCGCCGGCCGCGTGCACGCCCGCGGCTAGGACGGCTTCGCGGCTCGCTCGACCCGCTCGGCGAGCACCGCGAGCAGCGGGCGGGCATAGTCGATCGCTGGACGATAGTGCTGGAAGAGCCCGCCGAGCGAGAGCAAGACGCGGCCGAGCATCACGAACTCTGCGGGGATCCGGATCACGGGGTCCTCCTGCATGCGAGCCATCGCCTGCTTCGCGTTCGCGAGCATCGCCTGCGCGTCGAGCCCGCCGCGCCCCGCGCTCTGCATGGCCGCGCGGAACTCACCGAGCAGGAGCTCGGCGAAGGCGTGGAGCGTCGCGGGTGCGCCGCTCGCGGTGGCGAAGCCGAGCTCCGAGAGCAGCGTCGCCAGGCGCTCGCCATCGCCCGTCAGGAAGGCGCCCACCAGCCCGAGATAGCGGTCGCGTACGGGTGCCGCGAGCGTGCGCGTGCAGCCGAAATCGAGCAGCACGAGACGATCGTCCTCGGTGACGAGGAAGTTTCCGGGGTGAGGGTCCGCCTGGAAGACGCCCGCGACGAGAATTTGACGCGCGTAGGCTTCCAGCAGGCGTGCGAGGATCCCGTCCAGTCGGGTGCCCGCATCGGCGTCGCCCGCGTCGCGACGTGCGCGCAGCTCGTCGAGCACGAGCGTGATCTTGCGACCCTCGATGAAGTGGCTGACGAGCACGTCGTGCCCGCAGAGCTCCGGCAGCGTGCGGGGGACGACGACGCCCTCGCGGTCTGCAAAGAAGTCTGCGAGGTGCTCCATCATCTGGGCCTCGACCCGGTAGTCGAGCTCCTGGCGAAGCATCGCGCGGACCTCGGCGACGATGGTCGGATAGTCGGCGGGCGGGAACAGCGGCTTCACACTCTCGAGGAAGAGCTCGAGCAGATCGAGATCGAGCTCGAGGCATTCGCGAACGTCGGGCCGGGTGATCTTGACGGCCACGTCGACTCCAGAGTGTGTCGACGCCCGATGCACCACGCCGATGCTGGCCGCCGCCACGGGCTGCTCGTCGAAGGCGCTGAAGTGGGCTTCGAGCGGGCCGCCGAGGTCGTCTTCGATCCGCTGGCGCAGCGCCTCGAACGGAACGGGCGGCGCGGCATCCTGGAGCCTCGAGAGCTCCATGATCCAGGCCCCGGGTAGCAGGTCGGGCCGCGTCGAGAGCAGCTGTCCGACCTTGAGCATACCCGCGCCCTGGCGCGCGCTGGTCTCGGCGAAACGCCTGGCGTTGCGCGCGTGCAGGCGCGCGAGCGCTGCGCGCGCTCGCGTCTCCGGAAGCAGGGCGGCGCGCGTCGAGTGCAGCCGGTAGCTCGCCGCGACGCCGGCGAGCATCCAGCCCGCGCCGATGAGCCGCTCCAAGCGGCGGGGCCAGGCGCCGAGCTCTGCGCCGAGCTCGCGCAGGTCGTCCTCGAGCCGCAGCCAGTCGTCCTCGAGCTCGTCCCACGCCTTCGTCGCGCGATCGGTCGCCGCCAGCGCTCCGGCGCGCGCCGTCCACAGCGTCTGCTCGACGGTCTGGAGCGCTGCATCGATCGCGGTCAACCAGGCGGTGGCGCGTGTGCGCATGTCAATTGCCCGTGTCGGTCGCGAGCGCCTGCACGGTCGCTGCGCAGACCCAGGACTCCGGCTGCGCGGGATCGTCGCCGACGCCCCGGTAGGCCTGGAGTCCGCGCGGCAGCTCCGCCCCGCACCTCGCGCATGCAACGGGCCGGTTCAGCACCACCGTCTGCCAGGCGTGAACCCCGGCCAGCCGCTGGTCGGCGTCGGGCAACGGCGCCTGGCAGGGTGCGTTCGCGCGACCCTTCGACTCGCTCATGCGGCGCACGTCGCGCCCCACCTGCTGCGCCAGCTCGACGGAGTCGTTCACGATCGCATCGACGCTCGCCACGACCCCGTCCACCAGGTCGAACGTGTCTTCCAGGATGTTCCGGATCATCTGCGACACCGTGGTGCGGCGCTTGTGCGCCTCCTGCTTCAAGGTGGCTTCGAGCTTCTCCGGAACACGCGTCTGGATCAGGCGATCCTTGCGCTCGCTCACGCCGCCGGCGCCCGCTCGACCGGCGGCTCCTCGGCGGGCTTCGGGCGCACCTCGGCGAGCACGTCCCTCGCAAGCTCGCACACGCGGTGATTCACCTCCCGCACGGTGTCGTAGACCGCGCCGATCACACCGTCCTGGATCCGGCGGACCTCCTCGCCGGTCTCTGCGAACAGGCCCGTCCGCTCCAGCATGCGCAGCGGCAGGCTCGCGACGCTCTTCGTGATCTGCTCAGCGTTGTTGGCACCCAAGTCGACGATGTCTTGAATCGAATCGGAATGCCTTGCATCAGGGGTTCGGCGTGTCATGGGATTCTCCTTCACTAACAAGGACTTGAACGGTATGAACTGGAATCATTTCCATCATACGAGGTATGTCATACAAACGATGACAAGAATTTGCAAGGCCTGGAGCCGAAGCCGTTGTGGGGTGCCGGCGATCGCCGCGCTAGCGCTCGGGGCAGGGCACCGTCCCGGCGCAGCCCAGGCCGGAGGGGCCCGGTGAAGCCCCGAACGCCTTCCGGAATGCCCCGAAGTCGAGTCCGCCCACGACGCCGTCGCCGTCCGCGTCGATGGCGGGATTCCAGCGCAGCTCGCCCACGCTCGTTCCGAATGCGATCCGCAGCAGCGCGAAGTCGATGCCTCCCACGATCCCGTCGCCATCGAAGTCCGCATCGCAGCGGTTGCCGTAGCCGTCCTGATCGCTGTCGAGCTGGTCGGGATTCGCGACGAGCAGACAATCGTCGAGAGCGTCTGCGATGCCGTCCTGATCCTGATCCGTCAGCTCCGGGCCTTTCACGATCTGGAAGTGGTCGAGAACGTTGCCCGCCACGCCCAGGAACCTGGCGTCGAGCCGGTTCCCGTCGACGTCGATCACCAGCGAGCCGAGGATGTTCAGGCTGCGCTGCATGACGGGATGGTTGAGGGGCCCGCCCGAGATCTGGGACGAGCTCCCCACCACCGAGTAGACCCCACCCGAATCCGGCGAGGGACCGAGCGCGCTCTTCACGTAGGCTCCATCGCCGTCGGGATCGCCGTCGCCGGCATCGATCGCATGCAGCAGCGGATCGTAGCTACTCGACACGCCGTAGTGATCATGGAGCAGCAGCGAGCGCTCGTAGCTGTGGCTGTGGCCGGTGAGCACGAGGTCCACCCCGTAGGCGTCCATCACGGGCAGGAAGCGCTCCCGCATCTCCTGCATGCGGCCGGTCGAGTCGATCGCGTTGTCCGAATCGTGCGAGCCCTTCGTGTACGGCGGGTGGTGCCAGAACGCGATGATGAAGTCCTGTTCGGTCGCGGCCAGGTCTGCGCACAGCCACTGGTACATGGCGCCTCCCTGCCCGGCCGGGCATACGTTCGTCGCGGGATTCGCCGGCGCCGAGCGGTCGGTGTCGTGGGAGTCGAGGGCGATGAAATGGAGCTTGCCCCAGTCGAACGAGTAGTAGGCCTCGGTGCCGCTCGGCACTCCGCCCGCCTCGCCGGCTCTCGGAAGCGTGAACGAATCGTAATAGGGACCCGATTGCGTCGGCGAATCGGAGACGCCGAACTCGTGATTTCCGGGAACCGCCCAGACCGGCGTGCTGCGCATCACGGTCGGATAGACGTTGAAGAAACCCGCCGTGAACTCGGCGTCCGTACCCGTGTTGTACGCGTTGTCGCCGAGCAGCAGCCACAGGTCGGCAGGCCGGCTCCCGGCGAACGCGAGGTATCCGTTGCGCACGGCCGCGGCATCCGTACAGCCGAGCGACGACACCGCGCACAACCCGGAGTCTCCGATCACCCAGATGCGTGTCAGCCTGCGCACCCCGACGAGCGGCGGCGTCGCGAAGGCATGCTCGGCGTCGCCGCCGGCGAGCGTCTGCGTGCTCGAGCCGACGGAGTAAAAGATCCGGGTCTCCGGCGCGAGGCCGCCGATTGCAACCTCGTGCTCGGTCCGGATGCCGGGGACGTCGAGCGTATTCGCGAGCGCGCCGGGGGCGAGGCCCCACTTCACGCGCGTCGTGCTCGCCGCGTTCGTCCGCCAGCGCACGACGGCGCTCGTCGGCGTCAGGTTCTGGAGATACGCTGCGCGCGCCAGCGCGAGGGGCGTCGCCGCGGTCACGCGCAGGGAAGCGTCGAAGCTGATGTCCGAGCTGGTCGCTCCGCTCTGGTGGATCTCGACGGCGAGCAGGTTGGCGCCGGCGACGAGCAGCTCCGCGGGCAGCGGGAAGCCGAAGAAGGTGGTCTCGCCCGTGCCGCTCACCGCCGTCGAGGCCGGCGTCGCGGCGCCGATCGCGCCCGCGGGCATGTTGCTGCGCGCCACCTCGAAGCCGTTCAGGTACACGACCGCGCCGTCGTCGCGCAGCAGCGCGAGCTGGAGCTGCGGGATCGACGCGGGGTCGTTCACCGTGAAGCTCTTGCGGAAGTACGTGGTGATGAAGTTGCCCGACGTGCAGGTGGGCGCGCTCGGGCCGCAGTGGATCAGCGTCGCCTCGTCTCCATCGCCGTAGCCGAGCTGCGCGGGTCCCTGTCCCCATGCGGTGTCATCGAAGCCGGAGGCGAGCCACGCGCTCGCAGCGGTGCTGCCGTCGTCGAGATAGCGCCAGCTGGCGCCCGTCGTCACGAGGTAGTCGCCCACGGACTCGGCGAAGGCTCGCGGCGACACGAGACCGAACACCAGCGAGGCGGCGCAGGCCCAAGCCGCGAAGGGTCGCCTGGCGGGTCGGGTCTTCATCGCGCTCGCGCTGCCTCGACTCGAGAGAGTCGCTCGATGCCCTCGCGGGCGCGCGACGCGAGCGTCAGCGACGCCGGCGTGGCCCGCCGCGTGGGAGGCAGCCGATCGAGCGACGCGAGCGCGGCCGCATACTCCGTGGCCGCCTCCTGCGAGCGGCCGGCGTGCTCCAGGATCTCCGCCCGTTGCACGAGCCAGCTCTCGCGCCGGCGCGCGGGCGCCGACGCTCGCTCGAGCCGCGCGAGCGCGGCGTCGGTGCGACCCGCGCGCAGCTCGAGGGCGAGGCCCTCCTGCGCGAGCGCCGGCACGGGCCCCAGCCTCGCCTCGGCCTCGTCGAGCGCGCGTAGCGCTTCGGCAAGGCTCGCGTCGCCGCCGGCCGCGAGCGCGCGCACGCGCGCGAGAAAGATCTCGGGGCCGGCGCGCGGCGCCAGCTCGATCACGCGCGCATACGCGTCGGCGGCGGCGCGGGAGCGACCGAGCTCGGCGAGCGTCTCGGCGTGCGCCACCAGTGCCTCGACGTCCAGGGGCGCGAGCTCGCGGGCGCGTCGCAGATGGCTCTCGGCAGCGGCGAGCCGACCCTCGCCGCGCGCGTTCAGGCCGCGCTCACGCTCGGTCACGGCGGGCGCCAGGCCGAGCGCGCAGGCTTGCTCCAGATCGGCCCGCGCGCGCTCGAAATCCCCGCGGCTGCGCTGCAAGCTGGCCCGCCGACGCCAGAGCTCGGCATCTCGCGGGGCCGCGCTGAGCGCCGCGTCGACGTGCGCGAGCGCCTCGTCGAAGCTCTCGTGCGCGGTCGCTGGCGTCGCCGCGAGCGCTGCCGCGAGCCAGGCCAGCGCGAGCAGGCGTTGTACGGGAAACGGCATCGGGCATTCCGTTCCGCGGTCGTATGACCCAAGGCTAGCACTGCTCGGGCGGCCGGGTTCGGCCTTCGCCGTGGGCTGGTGAACGTTGCAAGGCGGGCTCTCCCGGCGATTGGCTACGCGATCGAGCCGCCCGTCACGAGCACGCGACAGCGGGTGAAGTCGAAGCCGACGGCGCTCAAGACCCAACCTTCTCCCAGCGGCCCGTCTCGACGGAGCGCGCCATCGCGAGTGCTGCGCGCAGCTCGCCGAGCGACGCCTCGGGGCCCGCGGCGAGCGGCTTGCCGTCGAGCACGGCCGCCTCGAAGTCCGCCATCTCTCCGGCGTACGATTGCATGTAGCCTCCGGGCTCGCCGACCGGCGTGCCTTTGCGGTGCTCGGCGTCGTAGAGGACGCTGCGGCCGAGGCCATCGATCGTGATCTCGCCGGCGGAGCCCGTGATGCGAAATAGCAGCTCGGGCGCGAGCGGAGCCTCGCTGAGCAGCGCGTCGAAGCTCGCGACGCGGCCCGAGCGGAAGCGCAGCAGCGCCCGCACCAGCGATTCGCCCTCCATGCGCGCGAACGGGCGCCCGAACGCCGCCACCACCTCGTCCAGCTCGCCGATCCACATCTGCAGCGGACGCAGCCAGTGCGAGCCCGTATCGATCGCGACGCCGCCGCCCGCCGCATCACGGCGCAAGCGCCACGCCTGCTCGCCGCCATAGTAGGCCGCGAGCGGCGGGAAGAAGATGCACGCGCGCGCCGTCACGACGTCGCCGATCGCGCCCCGCGCGAGGAGCTCCTGTGCGCGCACGACCTCGGGCCAGTACTGCGCATTCTCCCCCACCATGAAGACGGTGCCGGCCGCGCGCGCCGCGGCCAGGATGCGCGCGCAGGCGTCGGGCGTCGGCGCCATCGGCTTCTCGAGCAGTACGTGCTTGCCTTTGGCGAACGCGGCGAGCGCAGCGCTCTCGTGGAGCTGGTGCGGCAACATCAGGTCGACCGCGTCGAAGTCGCCCCGTGCGAGCGCCTCGTCGAGCGAGCCGAACACCGCGCCGCCGGTTTCCCCGGCGAGCAGCTTGGCGCGATCGCGATCGACATCGACGACCGCCGCGATCTCGGTGCGCTTCGCGGCTGCGCGGATTCCCATCACGTGCATCTTCGAGATCGCGCCGCATCCCACGAGCGCGAGCTTCAATCGACCCGGCACAGGAGCCTCCTTCCTTCTATTTACGCTAACGCAGGTCCGCGAAGATGACTGACTCGACTTCGATTCGCCTGGAGTTATGCTTGCTCGCGCGATCGAGCCAGGACGCAGCTCGGTAGGAAGCATCACCCGAAGCGGCGATGACAAACGGGGAGAAGGCTTCGTGAGCGCGCCGCCCCGTTCGCCCGCTGCTCGCGCCCTTCCGGCGCTCGCGGTGTGGATCGCCTGCGCTGCATTCTTCGTCGCGGCGCTGTGGGCGACGCCTGGCGGTGTACTTCAGCCCCCTGATTCGCTGCACTATGCCGACGTGGCGCGCAATCTACTTCGGGGCAACGGCTTCGTGGTCGACATCATCGAGCATCACCTGGGCCTCAGGGGTGCGGTGCGCCACGTTCCCGAGCAACACGGCATCTTGCGGCCGATCGGGCTGTTGCCGGTTTTCGCGTTTTTCGGCGCAGAGTCGCCACTGTTGCGTGTCCCCGGGCTGGCCTATCAGGCGCTCTCGGGGGTCGTAGGCTTCTTTCTCGCGCGCCGTCTCTTCGGCGCCGTCGCGGGGCTCATCGCGGCGGTGTTGATCCTCGGCGACGGCCTGCTCGGCGCCTGTGCGCTGTACGGCAGCGACGACATGGGCTTCGCGTTCTACTGTCTGTGCACGATCGCCGCGCTCGAGCGCGGTCTCTCGGGAGGTCGCGAAGCCTGGTTCGCCGTCGCCGGGATGGCCGCAGGCCTCGCCATCCTGGAGAAACAGATGGGTGTGTTCCTGCCGGCGGTCCTGCTGGTGCCGTTGCTCGGTGCATGCAGAGCGCCGCGAGGCGTCGCGCTGCGCCGCGCGGGGCTCGCGTTCGCGCCGTTCGCACTGTGTTTTTCCCTCTACCTGGTGCGCAACCAGATCTCGTACGGCTTCCTGGCATTCCGCATGTATCCCATTCAGCTGATCGAGCATGTCGCGGGTTGGGAGGGTGTGTTTCGGATCCATCCCGCGACACTCTCTTCCGCGGAGGTGCTCGACTCGATCGGCCGGGTCAACGTGCTGAGGTTCGCGGTGCGGCAGCTCGGAGTCTTCGCGCGCGAGGTCATGGGACTTCCGCTGCCGGGCCCCCGCGGTGGTTTCCCGAACTCGAACGTCATCGTTGCGCTGGGTTTCGCGAGCCTCGCCCTGCTGGTTCGCGCTCGCCCGTGGTACGTGCTGCTCTGCGCACTGTGTACGGCAGGCGGGCTGCTGCTCGTCTGCGGAATGTGGCACGTGCAGTTTCGCTACTTCGCGTATCTCGTGCCGCTGCTCGCAGTCGCCCTCGCGGGTGTGGTGACGTGGGGTGTGCGCGGTGTTGGCGACGGTCGGCAGCGATGGCTGCTCCGCGTCGCCGCGCTGGCAGCCGGGCTCGCCGTGCTCGCGCCGAGCGCCGTCAGCCTCGCGCGCACCGCGCTCGCAGCGGTTTCGGCGCCCGCCGCCGCTCCGCCTGTGTCGACTTGCGGAGACGCGCTCGCCTGGATCCGAACCCACGCGGCCGCTGGTGACCGTGTGGTCAGCGTCGATCCCTGGGCGGTCGCGTGGGAGGCCGATCGGCCCGGGATCATGGCCCCCGCCGGCAGCGTCCGTGCGATCGAGGTGGTCGTGCGACACTACGACGCGCGCTTCCTGGTGATCCGATCGTTACCAGGACGCGCCATGACTCACCGCGCCATGCTCGAGTTCGCCGCGAGCCCGCCTGCGGGCCTGCGCAGCGCGCCGGCCTTCGACGGCATACACTGCGACGTGATCGAGCTGCGACGCGAGCCGTAGTGGGACCTGGCTGGGAAAGGGCTGGCTGCCCGAATCGGACCTGCCCGAGCCGAGCTGCGGGCGCGCTGGAGATCTGCCGCGCAGGACGTGCCGCTATGCTCCGGCCGCGTGCCCATCCGGATGCCGCCGCGCGTCGATCTCGGGCTGCGCGTGGCGCTGTGCGCCGCCGCGGCGCTGGCGCTCTACGTGGGCTGGCGGCTGTTCTGGTTCGAGTGCGACGACGCGTACATCGCGTATCGCTACGTGCGCAACAGCC
>Ga0210377_10001031_pt1 | contig 25964 bp, 23 predicted proteins | sample PLM4_65_b1redo_FD_155480 | JGI IMG/M metagenome (GOLD analysis project Ga0210377, IMG submission 155480) | Groundwater sediment microbial communities from an aquifer in East River, Colorado, USA - PLM4_65_b1 redo | ecosystem: Environmental > Terrestrial > Soil > Riparian zone | place: USA: East...
AACGCTTCAAGAAAACATATCTGGACGCCAAGTATACTTTCGAAGAATACGACAAAAAATTCAACGAGTGGCAGGAGTTAATGCGACAGCTCTTCATCAGGAAAAAATGAAAAGAAAGGCAGGGAAGTAAGATGTTCTCCAAGGATGGACGCAAACGGCAGTGCCACCTGCCGGGTTCAATCTGTAAGCTAATAGCCTTCGGCTTACTGCTCCTATCTGCCGGGACAGGATGGACGGCTAGCAAACCAACGACTGTCGCCGAGATCGCTCTTTATCAGGGAGCGGACAGAGAGCAGGTCCTGACCGAGGGGGCCAAGAGGGAAGGCCAGCTGATGTTTTACAACTCCAACACCTGGCTCGCTACCGTGGCCCAGGAGTTTGAGAAGAAATACCCCTTCGTTAAGGTCTCGATCTGGCGCAGCGACCCAATGGCTCAGATTAAAAGGGTCACGGAGGAGTATGCCTCGGGCCGGTTTTTGGTGGATGTCATAGAAACTAACCCCGAATTTATGGCTGTTCTTCATAGAAAAGGCATTTTTCAGGAGTACTATTCGCCTGAGGTAGGTGCCTATGGAGATGAGGTGAAGGCGAAGGGGAAAAGCGGAGTTTTTTACCTGGCAGATCGAGAGCTCTATATCGGGTTAGGGTTGAACACGACGCTGGTATCGCCGGTGGACGCACCAAAGAGCTACAAAGACCTCGGCGATCCCAAATGGAAGGGAAAGATGACCCTGGCTGGGGACTCGACTGGGGTGCGATGGGTGGGGCATCTCTTAAATGTCATGGGCCGCGAGTACCTGGAAATGCTAAGCCGCCAGGAGATCAAAGTCCAAAACATTGCACCCGCTGCCCTGATCAGTCAGGTCATTTCCGGGGAAGTCCCCCTCTCTCCTACCATCTTCAATTCCAACATCTATACTGCCAGGGAGAAAGGCGCTCCGGTCGAATGGCGCCCGTTGGAGCCGGTGATTGCCAACGTCGGCTCCTCGGGGATCACCGCCAAAGCTCCCCATCCCAATGCTGCGCTCCTCTTCCTGGACTACCTCCACTCCAAAGAAGGACAGAAGGTTGTGATGAAAGGAGGGCTAAGCTCTCCGCGAGAAGATCTCGGCTCGGTCGAGCAGAAGTTTACAAAGACCTACCTCGGGGCTCAATACTCCCTTGAAGAGTTCGATAAGAGATTCAGCGAGTGGGAGCAATTAATGAGACAACTCTTCATCAAAAGGAGATGAAAAGTGAAGGGAGTGAAGTCAGATGTCAGCCAAAGATGAATGGAAACGACAGCGAGGATTTTTTGCTACCGCCTTTATGCTAACAGTCCTGGCGGCACTCCCGGCATTGGTCGGAACCGGAAACGCAGCCAGCAAACCAACGACTGTCGCCGAGATCGCTCTTTATCAGGGAGCGGACAGGGAGCAGGTCCTGATCGAGGGGGCGAAGAAAGAACGCCAACTGGTCTTCTACAATTCGCTCACCTCGCTCGACGCTGTAGCTCAGGAGTTTGAAAAGAAATACCCTTTCATCAAGGTTTCTACTTGGCGAAGCGAATCGCCGGACCTGATTAAGAGGGTGACGGAGGAATACGCTTCAGGGCGCTACCTTGTTGATGTGATAGAGACCAGCGGGGGGGCCATGGCTATTCTTCGAAAAAAAGCCATTTTTCAGGAATACTACTCGCCTGACGTGGGCGCCTACGCCGACGAAGTCAAAGAGAAAGGAAAAAACGGTGTCTATTATTTGGCCGATCGAGAAAATTATACCGGGCTAGGGTTTAACACGAAGCTGATAGCACTGCCCGATGCACCGAAAAACTACAGAGATCTTCTGGACTCTCGATGGAAAGGGAAGATGACCCTTGCCGGCGGTTCCATCGGACCACGCTGGGTGGGAAATGCTCTAAACGTGATGGGTCGTGAATATCTTGAGAAGCTAAGCCGTCAAGACATGAAGGTTCAGAACATCGCACCGGCGGCATTAATAAGTCAGGTTATCTCCGGCGAAGTTCCGCTCTCTCCCACAATCCAAGACTCAAATGTCTTTACTGCCAAGCAAACCGGAGCCCCTGTAGAGTGGCGGCCACTGGAACCGGTGATAGCCAACCTCGGCTCCTCGGGGATAACCACCAAGTCCCCTCACCCCCACGCGGCGCTTCTCTTCCTCGACTATCTCCACTCAAAGGAAGGGCAGGCGGTCCTCATCAAAGGGGGATTGAGCTCCCCGCGCGAAGACATCGGCTCTTTGGAGCAGAGATTTAAGAAGAGCTACATGGAAACTCAATATTCGCTGGAAGAATTCGAAAAGAGGTTCGGCGAGTGGCAGGAATTAATGAGACAACTCTTTGTAAGGAAACGGTAACGGGAAGGACGATGAGCAGACATACGGACAATATTATCGTCGTAGGTGCGGGCGGAATCGGCGGAACCGTGGCAGGCTTTCTCGCCAGGGCGGGCGAGAAAGTGACCGTTGTTGACAAATCGGTCCCCCACATCGAGGCGATCCGCGCCCGCGGACTTCTAGTAGACGGGGTTTTCGGCGAACTGCGACCGACCTTTGAGCAGACCCTCTTCCCAGAGGAACTGAAATCTCCGCTTGAAATCGTGATCCTTGCGGTAAAATCTCAAAACACGGAAGAGGCACTAGCCACGATCGCCCCTCTCCTCTCGGACCACGGCGTGATCGTGTCGCTGCAAAACGGACTGAACGCAAGCCGGATTGCGGAGCGGGTTGGCCCCTCCAGGACCATCGGCGCTATGGTGCACATGGTGGCAGATCACGTCGGTCCCGGCCATGTTAGCCGCTTTACCGAAGGAGAGTTCACCATTGGCGAGCTGGATGGAAGAAAAACCGACCGCATTCAGCAGATCGCGGCGCGCCTTTCCCGGGCCGTCCCCACCCACGTGACCGATAACATCTGGGGCTATATCTGGGCCAAGCAGATCTACAGCTGCCTCCTGGTGGCCACGGCTCTTGTGGACGCACCCTCGAGCGAGATGTTGAACCCCGAGTGGGCAAAGAGGATCTTCGTCGCCCTGATGGGAGAGGCTGCCGAGGCCGCTTTGGCCGAGGGAATTAATTTGGAAAAATACGACCGGCTCGATCCCAGAATCATGCTCGTGCGCAAGAAAGAGGATCTGCCGGGCGCCTTCGACATCCTGCCAACCGGATCGGCAAAGGGAAACAGCGGCATCTGGCGCGACATCAAGATCCGACACCGCAAGACCGAGACGGAGTTCTTAACCGGCGATGTGGCGCGAATAGGCCGCAAGCACGGTCTTCCCATGACCATCAATTCCCAGGTCACGCAGATGGTTAAAGAGATCGAGGAGGGCCGGCGTCCCATGTCCTGGGATAATCTCCGTTCGCTTGAGAAAGCAGCAAACGAACGCCTTCCGAGGTAATCGAGCCTAATAAGCGCGGCGTTTCGAGTTGTGAGTTTTGAATTAGGGGGTGTTATGGCGGGAATGGAAAGTAAAGTGATGCAACTGGAGTGGCGGAAAAAATATTTCCTTATGGATATGACCTCCGTGGCGATGAAGAAGTGGCTGGAGAAGACCGACATGATTCTCCTCCCGGCGGGAAGCTGCGAGCAGCACGGCGCGCACCTTCCTTTAGGCACCGACGCTTATCAGGCCCTCCTCCTCGCATGCTGCATCGCCGAAAAAGCCGATCTTCCTATCGCTCCGGTGCTCTGGGCCGGCCTGGCGCCCTATCACATGGCCATGCCCGGAACGATCACCCTGCGATACGAGACTTACACCAACCTTGCCTATGATATCTGCCGCTCTCTGATCCACCATGGCTTCAACAAGATCATCGTTTGCCTCAATCACCGAGGGAACGCGGCGCCGATGAACCATGTGGCACGGAAGGTACGCTACGACACCGGCGCTTTAGCCGTTGTCTTCCGGGGTGAAGGGATCGCCCAAAAAGCCGCAAGCGGGCTTTTTCAGATACCGGCCGACGAGAAGGCGCAGAAGGTGCGCCACGGCGGCGAGACAGAAACCAGCCGGATCCTTTACTGGAATTCCGCGTTGGTCGATTTCGACCTTGCAAAGGCGCACAAGATGGAAACCCCGCAAGAGTTTCCCGCCAGCCTCAAGGCCTTGTCGCACGAATACGTAGGCTTTGGGGAGGCGGGCTTTGAACTCCCTATGGACTTTCATGAGGTCAGCAGCATCGGTACCCTGGGCGACCCCCGCCAGGCCACGGCTGAAAAGGGCAGAATCCTTGCCGAAACTGTGGCCGATTACTATGTGCAGGCTCTCCGGGAGATCCGGAAGATTCCGGTGCAGATCAAGAACCGGGAATTCACAGAGAGGCTTTAGCCAGAAAGGTCCAAGACAATGGCTGCAACCGTTTTAATTACGGGCGCTAACGGCTTTATCGGCTCCCACACCGTTCTTTTGTTTGAGTCGCTGGGTCACAAGATTGTTCCGTTAGATATCGTGCCACGATCCCGTGATCTTTCTCTCCTCCCGATCAAGAGTCAGAGCCATGAACTGGATGTCACGGATACCAGGGCCTTCACCGGCCTTTGCCGGAAAGAGAAGATAACGCACATCTTCCACGCCGCGCACCCGCGCCGGGATGAAGACCCAAAGGTGCTGGATTTTTGCCTCCAGGCGATGGGGAATATTCTGGAAACGGCGAAAGAGATGAATCTCCAACGAGTCGTCTTCTCAAGCTCGGGGGCGCTCTACGGCCAGCTCAGAAAAAAAGACCACAGCCTCGTTAGAGAGGATGATCCGGTCGCCATCTATCCCACCTATTTTTATCGCTCGGCCAAAATTTTGGGGGAATGGCTCGGAGACTTCTACTCTCAGCATCATGGGGTGAGCTTCGTGGCTTTAAGGTTTTCATCGGTCTACGGCCCGGGCTTAGGAAGGGGAATTCCCCTGGAACTCAAGAAAGGAATCCTTGGGCAGGAATGCCGACCTTTTCTTACTCGCCTGCCGGACGATCCTGTCTTTGTCAATGATGTCGCCGAGGCGGTGCGTCTAGCCTGCTTCTGCGAGAGGCCTCTAAGCCGGGCTTACAACATCGCTTTCGATCAGTCCTATTCCGAAAAGGAGCTGGAGCAGGTGATTCGAAAGGCGCTGCCGGAGATTTCTTTTGAGATCGGGAAGCATCCCCACGCCGCGACCGTAGGAGCGCACCGGGATAGGGATCTCCTCGACATAACCCTGGCCAAAAAGGAGCTGGGATTCGCTCCCAGGTACGACCTCGAAAGTGGGATAACCGAGATTGCGGAGTGGTTAAGAAAGCACAGGGAACGTCTGGCCTAAGAACTCGCTCCTCTCATCGCCCTGGATAGTGCTTGCGCGCCCAGGCCGCGACATCGCCGCGCCGCGCGAACCATACCTCTTTGTGCTTTTTGGCGTAAGCGATGATTCGCTCAAAGGTGTCGATCAGCGGAATACGCGAACTCACATAAGCGTGAGTGATGACATTCATCATGGTGGGTGTTTTGCGGCCGATCTTGTAACGATAATCGAATTCGTCCTTAAATCCTTCGAAGAACGCCCGCCGCGTCACGCCGTGGAGCATACGATGGTCGTTGACCGTGTACTGGTGGGGAAACTCAATCAGCATTTTGTCTCCTACCTTCAACGGATAGGGCATCTCGTCGTCATGGTAATCGCAGTGATAGAGTAGTCCCGCTTCGGCGATCAGCTCCGGCGTGTTATCCGTGGAGCGCACCCCGGGTGAGGACCAGCCGGTGGGCATCTCGCCGGTTACCTTTACGATCGCCTCAATCGTCTTGCGGATATTTTCCCGCTCCTGCTCCCGGGTCAGCATGTAAAGATTTTCCCCTTGATCCCAGCCATGAGCGACCAGCTCGTGCCCAAGTTTGTGGCATTCTTTAACTAACTCCGGGTAGTATTCGCAGGTCAAGCCGTTGATCGGAAGGCTCACCTTGATATCGTATTTACTGCAGATATCAAGCAGCCGTCTCAACCCTACCTTGGGGCCAAATTCTCGGAAAGTCTCGGTCGAGTAATCCCACTTGCATAGAGCATTAGCGGGTAGGGGCGACTGGAGCGCCGCACCGCGCGTCGGTTTTTTTCTATCCCAGGCCTCAAAGGCAATTCCTAAAACAAATACAACGCGCGCGTTGTCAGGCCAGGTGAACTTTCTCTCAGCCATCTTCTTTTCCTCCTTGACCGAACTCGCTCGAACCTAGTCTTGCAAGGTTTTTAAGTCAAGGATCGGGATAACATGATGAGGTCCATGAATTGGGCGAGCCCTAGCTAGCCGAATGCCCTTGAGCGCAAATACCCAAACAGGACACTTCAAGAGCTTTTAGGGCACAAAGATGTGAGCACCACCATGATCTACACCCATGTTCTCAATCGAGGTGGAAGAGGTGTTCGGAGCCCTGCCGATGATCTGGCCTTTAGCCCTGACGGCGGACCATGAAGATACTACACTGACAATGGCTGCAGTGTTTGCCCAGTCCGGGGTTTAAAAAATGTTCTTGCTACCCCATAGGAATCGCAATAAAATCGGCCTCGGCATCAAAAGGTCGGGAGCCGTGCTACACTGACATAAGCCCGGAATACACTGACCAATAGACTCAATAGTTGAGCGTCAGCACTCAATCGTATGCGGTTCATACGGCTTTGCCTCTTCCTCTTCTGTTTGACGCTCTCGTCAAGCACCGTGCTTTCGGCGCAACCCTACCAAGGGCCGATTATCGATGCCCACGGCCATCTCGGCGCTTCCTTTAACTGGGAGATCATGGTCGAAGTGATGGACAAGAACAACGTCACCCGGCAGACCGTGATGGCGCGCCACTACCCCGGTCCGGAAGGTCCGCGTGACCTGCCGGGCAGCGACGAGAACGCACTACGACTTGCCGAGCGGTATCCCGGCAGGTTTTTTCCGCTGGTGGGAATGCAGCGGCCGTTCCTCACCGGTTCGCACAAATGGCAGTCTCCCGATCACGATGTCGAGCGGCTCATTGAGGAGACGGAACCCAAGCTCGCGTCTGGCAAGTTTTTCGGCGTCGGTGAATTCATCGTGCGCCACTGGTCATATTCGCGTGGGCCGCACGCTGAGCAGGACAACCCGATTTATTCGACCTTCATGCGGAGAATGAGCGGAATTGCCGCACGCTTTGATGTGCCCATGGTTATCCATATGGAAGGCTACCCTGCGCTGGTCGATGATTTTTCGAGGTTGCTGGCGGAATATCCAGGAGCGCGTTTTATCTGGGCGCACAACTGTGGGCGCGGCAAGGCGCCTGTCATCCGCAACATGTTGACTCGACATGCGAACCTATTCTGCGACCTCGCCGGAATGACCAACGTGGGCACCACAGGCTACGGCGTCGGCTGGCCGCGGATGGAAGAATTCAGCTCGCTCATCGAGCAGGACGGCGTGCTATTCCCTGAAATGAAGGCGCTTTACGAGGAATTCCCTGACCGATTCGTGCTGGGGATGGATGTGGCGCACGCACCAGGAATGAACCAGCAGAATTACTCCCGGCGCGTAAATCGGTTTCGCAACCTCCTCGGGCAGCTCAAACCGGGAACAGCGAAGAAGCTCGCTGAAACCAATGCGGTTCGTATCTTCAAACTCGGCGGCATTAATGCACACTAATCGCCCAACCCGGCGTTCGAGCGGACGCGCCGAAGACGGTGCGCCGCTCAGGGCGAACGTTGAGGCTGTAGAAAAAGGTAGATCGAAAAATTCAAAAAAAACGACCTCCGTATTTAGCGTTTAAGCGACGATCTCGGATCGAGGGACTATTTAAGGTACTCTTAATTTGGACACTTTCTCAGGGTTGGGACTTTTTCTACAGCCTCGTTACCCAGTATCCTGTTTAGCCGTAAAGAGAAAAAGGGGCAGAGAGGCTGCTTTACAAACCGAAGTTCTCCACGAAAAATTCCCGCATTGTTTGAATGATAATCCCGTCAGTTCTCGAAGGCTCATTAAAGTAGTGGAGGACGGGTGTAAACCTCTACCGCGATCTGCTCTCTTTGAGATTTAGTAATAGTCCGCTTCTTAGCCATGCAGACTGCTTTACGAGGCGAGTTTTAGGGCGATGAGGCGATTTAGCGAGACCTTCTGAGTTTTGGCCTCGAAGTCCAATTCCCGATGGAGGTCTGGTGGAACACGCACAAGAAACTTCCCGCTATAGCGCCGCTTGTCAATAGGCCGGGGGATTTCCCGTTTTTCCTTTTTAGCGACCTCCAGCCACAAGCGGAGCGCCTTTTTAGCCTCCTTGATTGCTGCTTCGGGAGTTGGGCCATCCGCCATACACCCCGGCAACTCCGGAACCTCGGCAATATAGGAGGAGTCTTCGTCGCTCCAACGAATCACGATTCGATAGGGGAAAGGCTCAGCCATATTTATCTCTCCTTTAGCAAACCGTATTTATCAATGAGTCCCGCAACCTGCCGTACCTGATAAGGTTTGGCCATCTTGCCTTTTGGCTGGATATTGATGATCTCGACGATCCCCTCCCGTGTATAAACATGATGGCTACCGCGAACCCGCTTGAGCCGAAAGCCAGCCGATTTCACTAATTGCTGGAGATCCTTGAAGGTAAGCGACTGGGGATTATTGCGTGCCCTCCCAAGGAGTTCGTCCACTTTGAGATAGTATCATTAACGATATTGCCTGGCAAGACTTCCTTGTGCAGTTGACTTCCAGATCTGAAGCGGCCTATAGGAAAATTATAGGAGGCCGAAGATGAAAGACAGAGCGCTGCCCTACCCTGATCTTATTTTATTCAATGGCAAGATCCGCACCCTCGCCCGTGACGGAGCAGTCGTCGAGGCGATCGCCTGCGCCAGCGGGCGGATCGTCGCAACCGGCAAATCCGATGATGTCCGAAGACTCTCCGGACCTGACACCCGCTCGATCGACTTGAAAGGAAGGACAGCCATTCCCGGGCTCACCGACACCCATGTCCATCTGGCTGAAAAAGGGACGGCGGAGATGGAGTTTGCGGACTGCCGCGACTTCTACACCGAAATCCGCTCGATTCCCGAGATTTTGGAGCGGCTGGAAAAACGGGCTTTCGAATTGTCAAAAGGGACTTGGGTGGTGGCGCATGGAAGTCCGATGCAGGATTTCCGCTTAAAGGAAAAACGCTTCCCCGATAGAAACGACCTCGACCGCGCAATTCCTGATCATCCCGTCTCCATCGCCTTCGGCGCGCACATCACGATCGCGAACAGCAAGGCCCTGGCCCTGGCCCGCATCACGCGTGACACCCCGGACCCCGCCGGCGGCGCGATCCGACGTGACCCGCAAACCGGAGAGCCCACAGGAGAGCTCCATGAGCGGGCGCAGCTCATCCTCAAAAAAGTGGTGCCCGAGTTTAACTACATCCAGCTCAAAGACGGCATCGTCTTCGCCCTCAACCAGTGCCTGGAGCGGGGGGTTACAACCATCCACGACATCGTAAGGTCGGGCGAGCCGGTGCGCGCCTATCAGGAGCTTTTGCGCGAGGGCAGGCTCCACGCGCGCGTAAGCCTCCTTCCTCGGGTGATCGAATCCCACATCGGCTCGCAGAGCTTGATCGAGCTCGGCCTGATAACCGGTTTTGGCAACGAGTGGCTGAGAATCGGCGGGGTGAAGATGAGTATCGACGGCGGGATCACCGGCAGAAACGCCTGTTTTTATGAACCCTACGAGGATGATCCCCACAACCATGGCATCATAAGAATCGAGCAGGATGAGCTTAACGATACATTGCTCAAATGCCATCAGGCGGGGCTGCGCTGTTGCGTACATGCGATCGGAGATCGCGCTTTCGACATGGCGCTGAATGCTTATGAAAACGCCATCCAAAAATCGCCCCGAAAGGACCACCGCCACAGGATCGAGCACATGGGAAACTGGCTCAGCACGCCGGAGCGGATGCAAAGACTCGTGCGCTCGGCGATCATTGCCATCCCCAACATCTCCATCGCCTACTACGTGGGCGATGCGATTCTTGACTGCCTGGGAGAAAAGCGGCTGGCCAAGGCCTTTCCTTTTAGAACCTTGCTCAAGAATGGGGTGACCATTGCCGGCGGCTCCGACGCGCCCGGCTACTGGCCTGTAGATCCGCTCCGCGACATCGCCGCCTGCGTGTCGCGCAGGATGCGCTGGGGCGATGTGCTGGTTCCTGAGGAAAGGATCAGCGTCGGAGAGGCCTTTGCCATGCACACCACGACTGCCGCCTTCGTCGGCTTTGAGGAAAATCAAAAGGGGACGCTGGAAGTGGGAAAGCTAGCCGATATCGCGGTCCTCCCCGAAGACCCATTTGAGATCCCCGGAGAGAAGATCAAGGATCTCAAGGTGGAGATGACGATTGTGGGAGGGGAGACAAAGTACCAAGCCTAGCGGCGCGAAATTTAGCGGAGCCTGATTCGGTCATGAGGCGAGGAAGAAGAGCAGTTGCATTGCGCCCTTAGGTGTCTCGCTCGCTCGTCGGTCCCACCTCGCCAGTGCACCAGGGGACGAATGCCTTCATTTTGCACGTCGCGCCATTGGCCGCGATCTCCTTCTCGAAGATCTTGTGGATCTCGCGGTCCTCGTCTTCGTACTCGATCTGCCAGCCGCCCTCCTTCAGGCTCCGGTCGGCGCCCTCCCCACCACCGCCCTTAGGCGTGTTGAGGCCCATATCGCCCGACCGGAGGGCCAGGTAGCGGGCCCGAGTGCGCCCGGAGTTGAAGTGCTGGTGGTAGCAATTGTCGCTGGGAACGACGACCATGGACCCGATCTGCCAATCGCACTTGATCATGTCGGAGCGGTCTTCCTTGGTCCAGACCAAGGAGAAACCGGCGCTGCCGCTGAGCAGCACGAGGTGCGCGCCCGGGCCATGGCGGTGGGCCTTCTTGTACGTGCCTATGGGGAACTCCGAGATATGGCTCTTCATGTTGTTGTTAGCCATCTCCAGCATGGCATTGACGCCGCCGGCGCCCCGCTCCTTCCATCCATACAACAGCATGTCCGGCGCATTGGCGATGAAGTTGGACTCCCAGATCCGCCGGTTGAAAAGCTTGCCGTTGCCGCTGAAGTACTCTTCCTCGCCCGAATAGCGGCCGCGGAACATGTAATCGCTGTTGAATATGAATTCGTTGTCCTGGAAGAGGCGCATCATGGGAGGCGCGTTGGTCACGGCGATGTAGCGGACAGGCTCGTCGCCGCTGCCGTTGAAGTTCTGGTACCACGCGTTGAGCGGAATGGAAAAGAGGCTTCCGGCGTGCCACTCAAAGCTTTGCTTGCGCTTCTCATCCTTCTCATCTTGCCAGACCGTCGTTGCCCCGCGGCCCGAAACCACATAGACCGTGAACTCGTACATATGGTGTTCCGGCTCGGACTTGCCCGCAGGCTTGATCTCGACGACGTGACAGTCGTTGGGCATGTGGCGGTTGGCGATGTGGATGACTGCGCCGTTGCCCCCCTTACGCTCCCACGGCCCCAGCTCGATCTTCGCTAAGTTCGGGAAGTAAAACTTCTCATAGACTTTCACGCCTTCCCTCTTCAGCCATTCCGCGTAGGGGTCGGCTTTCTTGTAGTCTTTAAGGCCCTCTTTGGGGGTCTCGGCAACTTTCATGTCGGTGCCCAGCATTACCATGGTTGAAATCCTCCTCTATTGAGCGCAACGAAGCATATGAGTCTTTTTCAGCAGCCTGTTATTGGGAATATCCGGTATGGGGCTGTTTTGTCAACGAGCAAAAAATCCTCGTCTCTGATATAATGGTTGCGCTTATCTTCCAAAGCGTGAGCACTCAATTCTTCCCGAATGATATCTAAACCTACGCTAAGGTCCAACGCCGCGACGGCCGAGACCCAGCCCCCAAAGCCAAAGGCCCCCGTCTCCGCGGCCGAGTTGGGGGCTCATCAGCGCGAGATCTCTGTCTCCGAGTTCTTTACCAAGAACCGTCACTTACTGGGCTTCGACAATCCGAGAAAGGCGCTGCTCACCTGCGTGAAGGAGGCCGTCGATAATGCGCTTGACGCGTGCGAGGAAGCGGGGATCCTGCCTGAAGTCGTCGTCAAGCTCGAAGTGGCGTCAAACGGCGGCGCTCCGCCGCCCCCGAGCCAGGCGAACCGCTTCCGGATAACGGTGATCGACTACGGCCCCGGCATCGTCCGTCAACAGATTCCGCGGATCTTCGCGAAACTTCTCTACGGCTCCAAATTCCATCGGCTGCGCATGAGCCGCGGACAGCAGGGCATCGGCATATCGGCTGCCGGCATGTATGCGCAACTGACGACCGGCAAACCGGTACAGATCATCTCTCGCACCAGCGCCAGGGCGCCCGCTCACTACTTCGAAGTCCAGATCGATACCAAGAAGAACGAGCCGCGGATTCTCGAGAACAAGAAGATCGACTGGGAGAACCATCGTGGAACGCAGGTGACCCTCGAAATCGAGGGCCGCTATCAAAAAGGTCGCGCCTCCGTGGACGAATATCTCGAGCAGGTCGCCATTGCCAATCCGCACGTCAAGCTCGTCTACCACACTCCGGAGGGAGAGACCAAAGAATATCCCCGGACCATTCAAGAGCTGCCGCCTCAGCCGCGTGAGATCAAGCCGCACCCCTATGGCATCGAGTTCGGGATGTTGCTCAGAATGCTACACGACACCAAGAGCCACTCGCTCTCGGGGTTCCTGTGCAGTGATTTCAGCCGGGTGTCCTCCAAGGTCGCCCAGGAAATCTGCAAGGCTGCAAAGATTTCCCCGCACACGCGGCCGCGAAGCATTCACGGAGAAACCGCCGAGACGCTTTACAAGGCGATCCAGTCCACCAAGATCATGGCGCCGCCGTCGAACTGCATATCGCCCATCGGCGAGAAGGCGATCCTCCACGGCCTGTATAAGCAGATCAAGGGGGATTTCTACACCGCAGTGACTCGACCACCGGCCGTTTACCGCGGCAATCCCTTCGTGATCGAAGCGGGCCTGGCCTACGGCAAGGGACCGGAACAGGCGGAGGATAAACCGGAAGATCCGAAGATCCCGCTCGCTGAGGGCGAGCAGCAAGACAATGACGACGAGCTGGCCCGCGTCATTCGCTACGCCAACCGCGTGCCCCTCCTCTATCAGCAGTCGGCCTGCGCGACGTTCAAGGCGGTGCTCGACACCACCTGGCGCAACTATGGTGTTCCCCAATCCAGGGGCGCTCTGCCGGCCGGTCCCATGGTCATTTTCGTTCATATGGCCTCGGTCTGGGTCCCTTTTACCAGCGAGTCCAAGGAAGCGATCGCCGATTACGACGAGATCCGAAAAGAGATCAAGCTCGCGCTGCAAGAGTGCGGGCGGCGCCTTGGCGTCTTTCTGAGACGACGGGAGCATGCCAAGAGCGAGTTCCGCCGGCGCAATATCTTCGAGCTCTACATCGAGGAAGTCGTCGAGGCGTGCAACCGCTTGAAGGGTGGAAAGCTGGCCAAGGAAAAACTCAAACTCCAGCTTCAGAAGATCGCCATGAAACGGACCGGCGGCGAGAAGACCGACGAGCTGCTGGAAAGCAGAAGCGGCCCGGAAGGTCTTCCCTATTCGATCATCGTCACCGCCGAGGGAACCGAGGGAGACGCGCCGGTTCTGCCCGACGATAGGCGAAACAATGTCGCGCCGCCGGAAGAACCCCCGCCCGAAGCGGGGGAATCCGCCGCGCCGGCGCGGCCGGAGGGGAACACTGAGGCTAAAACGAAGGGCAAGAAGAAAGCGGCAAAGGTTAAGCGGCAGCGCGGATCAAAGCCCGAAAGCGTGAAGCAAATGACTTTGGATTTTGAAAAGACCAAAACAAGCGCAAAACGAAACCAAGGGATAGGGAAAAAACATGGCGCGAAAAAAGGCAAAAAATAACGGAGCGGTCCAAAAGAAACTCGTCGGCGTGGCCGACGTCGTCATTACGGCCGCCGAGCGGAGCAAGGATCCGACGCTTTCGATCCCCATCCGCAGCCTCGCGAACGTCACGTTCAACGAGAAACGGGGCCTTATCGAGATGGGCCGGAGGAAGCAGGCGCGCTCGTTCTTCAACGTGGGGATGGCCAAGAAGTTCATGCAGACGGTGCTCGTAGCCGATGCCCTCGCCGAGCTGCAGCGAGCGGACCTGACGACCTCTCTCAGGGAGATCTACTATCGCACCAAGCACACGATTAAGAACTCGCACGAAAACACCTTCGACGGCCAGAACGAATCCGACCCGTTGATCGAGGACCTCGAAGTCACCCTGGAAGCCCTTCGGGAAGAGCTCCACGTGCGCGCCGAGAACTCCGGTACCGTCGTGGGACCGCTGGTGCTGGTCGATGACGGCGACCGGGTGGATTGCACCAGGCTCGGCAAAGGCGGTTATTCGGTTCCCTCCATCGTCGAGCCGGAATACATTCAGATCACTAAGTGCACGGCTGATTTCGTTCTCCTCGTTGAGAAAGGCACCCAGTGGAACCGCCTTTCAGAAGACAAGTTCTGGCGGAGATACAACTGCATCCTCCTTACGGGGAACGGCCAGCCGCCCCGCGGTGTCCGGCGCCTGGCGCGCAGGCTCAACGAAGAATACAGTCTTCCCGTCTATGTCCTGGTGGACAACGATCCGTGGGGCTACTACATCTACTCGGTCGTCAAGCAGGGATCGATCAATCTCGCTTTTGAAAGTGAGCGAATGGCCATTCCGAAGGCCAAGTTCATCGGCTTCTCCAGCGCGGATCCCGATCGCTACGGGCTCCCGCGCAACGTCGGCATCAAGCTCAACGACAAAGACATCAACCGGGCGCGCGAACTGCTCAAGTATCGGTGGTTTCAGAAAAAAGAGTGGCAGGAGGAAATCAAGCGGATGCTCTCGAGCGGTCTCAAGTACGAGCTGGACGCGCTCGCCAACAAGGACTTTCAGTACCTGACGAAGACTTACCTGCCTAGGAAGCTCAAAGAGAAAGATTGGTTGGATTAGCCCGAGGCGGACAGAGGGGACGTTGGGAAGCTCGCAATGCCTCAAAACCCTGGCCGTCGAGAAGACGGCGGGTATGCCCAATCCCAGATTCAAATATCTGAGATCTGAAATTTGTCATCTGAGATTCCGAGCGCAGGCGGAGCGAGATCATCCCACGACAATGAGCCCCGCGCCGTAGAGTTTACATAAGGGCAGGCGTTATACTGAAAATCCCTTGTTCTCTTTCTTGGCTTTCTTCGCCGCCCTTTTTTCCATTAGGGTCTTCTGGGGTTTCTTTTTCTGTTCTTTCTTCCTGTCTTGCCCTTTGCTCATGGTATTCGCTCCTTATTCGGATGAAGATCGGGATCGTGCCTGATATTAGCTCCTTCTTCGCACTAATCGCCTGGATTTGCAACCGCGGTCCAAAGCCGAATGCCAACCGAACCAGCTCAAGCTTTGGGACGACAAGCCGTACCGTCATTCCAAGAAATCATTCAACGGTTTGTAGTATCCTACCTTGGTTCCTTTATGATAAATTAAACCAGTTAGTTAAATTGAAAGGATGTCGGTTATGACAAATCATGCTGTCTCAAATCGGAGTCATCACGCATTTCACCACATCGTTGGGATCGCCGCGTTGCTTCTTGCGTTAGGAACTCTGCCTCGGGCAGTTTTTGCCCAGGCGGCAACCAGCGCCGCTGGCATCAAGATTGGGATCATCGGCTCCGGCAATTTGGGCGGCACGTTGGGAACGCTGTGGGTGAAGAGCGGCCATCCGGTGCTGTTCTCTTCCCGGCATCCCGAGGAACTCAAAAAACTCGTCGACAGTCTCGGACCGTTGGCGCGCGCCGGCACGGTACGGGAAGCCCTAACGTTCGGCGATGTTGTTCTCGTCGCGGTGCCCTATGGTGCTTACCCGCAGCTCGGGAAGGATTACGCGCGGGAGTTTACCGGCAAGGTTGTCATCGATGCCGGAAACGCGGTTCTGGCGCGCGATGGCGAGATCACAAAGGAAGCGCGTGAGAAGGGGATCGGCATCACGTCGGCGAAGTATCTGGCGGGGGCGCGCATTGTCCGCGCGTTCAACACGCTAAGCTATCGCAAGCTGGCGAGCAACTCCAACCGACCCGAAGGCCGCATCGGCATCCCCATGGCCGGTGATGACAAGGAGGCGCTGGCGGTGGCGTCGGCCCTGGTGCGAGACGCGGGCTTCGATCCGGTGATTATCGGCTCGCTCGAAAGGGCGAGCGACTTTGCGCAAGGCGCGCCTTTGTACGGACAAGAGATCACGGCCCAGGAGATGCAGCAGCGCGCCAGGTCGCTCCGGTGAAGCCGTATTCGATGAACGCTGCGGTGCGCCGTACGATTTTATTATACGCGCATTCAGACTTCACCTATGCTAAATCTTAGACCATGGCTCTCAACATAGTTTCACCTGGGAAAGAAAAATCCCTGTTAGAGCGTATGCAGGCCTTGGGTGTCCGGGAGCAGGACATCGAGGAACAATTTGTTCGCTCTTCGGGAGCCGGCGGTCAGAAGGTCAACAAGGCGTCTACCTGTGTTGTGCTCCACCATCGGCCCACGGGCGTTCGAGTGAAATGCCAAAGAGAGCGCTCGCAGGCTCTCAATCGTTTTTTGGCTCGAAGAATCCTGCTGGACAAAATCGAGGCGAAGCTAAGAGGAGCCCATACCGCGAAAGCGCAAGAGATTGCGAGGATCCGCCGCCAGAAAAGAAAGCGCTCACGACGCGCCAGGCTTAAGCTGCTCGCGGATAAGCGCCACCAGGCGGAAAAGAAATCTTCACGGGCCGGCGTGCGACCTGAACACTACGACGATTGAGCGCGGAAGACCTGGTCGTGTTCGTGGACTTTTTCCTTGACCTTGATCCCGACGACCTTGCCCTTCTCGGCGCGTGGGACGCTCTGGTGTTCGATCTGAATGGAATCCACACTCTGGGTGAAGTCGGTGTGTTTTCCTTTAACGTGGATGATATCTCCGACCTTGAGTTCACCGCCGGTGAGTTCGATGATGCCTACGCCTAGATGGGAATAGTAGTGGGTGATCCGGCCGACGAGCTTTTCTTCTGCCTTGGTAGCCATAAGGAACCCTCCTTATTATGATCGCTTAAGGTCCTAGGACCGGATCTTCATATCCCAGACGAAGATCTTCTCGTCCGGCCTGGCCTTCCAGACGACGTTTCGCGCCACTCCGTAGAGATCCGCGAGATTATACAGCGGGACAAAGGGCACATCCTCCATGAGAATTTTCCCCGCCTGCTGGAGCAAAGCGACCCGCTTTTTCGAGTCGCCGGTTTTCTGCTCCTCTTCGATGAACCTGTCAAACTCCGGGTTGCTATAGCTAACGCGCTTTGTGGTCCCGGTTTTAAAATACTGGTCGTAGAGGGTGTCGGCATCAACGAGGGAACCCCTGCCGATATAATAGAAAGGAAGCTTTCCTCCATTCACGCCTGAGCTGCCCCAGAAAACGGCCCACTCCTGGTTAACAAGCTCGACCTTGAATCCGCCCTTTTCCATCTGGGCGCCAATCACCTGGCATACTTCCCTATCCTGAGGGTATCGGCCCGCAGAGAAATAGAGCTTGACCTCAACTCCGCCGGGATAGCCGGCCTTGACCAGGAGTTCGCGCGCCTTTTTCGGATCATAGGGGTAGCGTTTCGCCTTGGGGTCATAACCGATGACGTGAGGCCCGAGCGGGCCGTTCAGCACAAAGCCGTTGCCCTCGAAGATATTCTTGACAATCGCGTTCGCATCCACCGCATAGTTGGCCGCCTGACGGACGAGCTTGTTGTCGAAGGGCTTGAACGCGGGGTTCAGAGCCAGAAAGAACATTCTCAGCCCCTCAATTGTCTCGACTCTTATTCTGGGATTTCGTTCCACGCGTGGAACGTCGTGCACCGGAACGTTGTTGATGACGTCCGCCTGGCCTGCTTCAAGCCCTGCAACCCGCGCCGCCTCTTCGGTCACCTTCTTGAAGATGACCTCTTTAATTTCCGGCTTCACTCCCCAGTAGTCGTCATTTCGTGTCATGACGAAGTTGCCGCCTCTTTGGAAGCTGATGAATTTATAGGCGCCGGTTCCGGTCGGATATTGATCCACTTGGTCGCCGTACTTTTCCGCCGCCGCCTTGCTTACGATGAAGCGATTCTGGACGCGGTCCAGGAAAACCGCGTTGGGCTGCTTCAGGACAAAAACCACAGTATGCTCATCAGGGCCCTCCATCTCTACCACGTCCTTGAAGTTATCTCCTTGCAAGCTGTTTTTGTCGGTCCTGATCCGGTGCACGGAAAAAATCACATCTTTAGAGGTGAAAGGGGTTCCGTTGTGAAAACGGACCCCTTTGCGGAGGCGAAAGAGCCACGTCTTCCCCTGAAACTCCCAAGACTCAGCTAATATCCCGGCGTAGCCAACCGGGTTATAGGCCACCTCGACCAGGGGCTCGAAAATATGCTGCCACATTCCGTAAATAGGGCTGGAGCTATGATTGTAGAGATTGAGTGAGTCGGTGACGCTCGAGTTCAGGATCATGATCCGATCCTTGGAGGCTGCCCAAACGCTGCGAGGCAATCCGACTCCGACAAGACTCCCTATGCCGAGGGCAGTGCTGTGCCTGAGAAATTCCCTGCGCGTGATTACTGATTGTTCTCTGCCCATAAATGCCTCCTTATGAAAGACGGGCACCAATATTTATGATTTGATTTTCATTTCCGCTACGAGGATCTTCTCATCCGGCCGGGCCTTCCAGGCGATGTTTCTCGCCACCCCGTAGATCTCAGCCAGGGTATATAACGGGGCAAGAGGCACATCTTCCATCAAGACCCGACCTGCCTGCTGGAGCAAGGCTATGCGTTTTTTCGGGTCCCCTGTCCTCTGTTCTTCATCAGCCAGGCGGTCAAACTCAGGATTCTTGTAGCCGATTCGTTTTGTGACGCCCGAGCGAAAATATTGGTCATAGACCGTATCAGCGTCAATGGCCGGCCTTCCGACATAGTAGAACGGCAGTTTTCCTCCGTTGACGCCGGAACTCCCCCAAAAGACCACGAACTCCTGCGAGACCAACTCGGCCTTGATGCCTCCCTTGGCCAACTGACTCGCAATGACCTGACAGATCTCTCTTGCTTTGGGGTAGCGGTCCGGCGAAAAATAAAGTTTGACTTCAACGCCGTTCGGATAACCGGCCTTGGCCAGCAGCTCCCGCGCCTTTTTTGGATCGAAGGGATAGCGCTTGATCTTGGGGTCGTAGCCGATGACATTGGAACTCAGAGGGCCGTTCATGACAAAACCATTGCCCTCGTAGATATTTTTGATGATCGCCTCAGGGTCTATGGAATAGTTCACGGCCTGACGCACGAGCTTATTGTCAAAAGGCTTGTGGGTTACATTCATGGCAAGAAAATACATCCTCAACCCTTCGACCTTCTCGACGCGCACCTTCGGGTGGCTCTCTAAACGCGGTATGTCATCGATAGGGACATTATTGATGACATCCCCCTGGCCGGCTACGAGGCCTGCGACGCGTGCCGCATCTTCTCCAACTTTTCTGTAGACAATCTCTTTAATGTCCGGTTTCGGCCCCCAGTAATCCTCGTTTCTGGTCATGACCAGGTTCCCGTCTCGCTGCCAGCTCACGAACTTGTAGGGCCCGGTTCCTATCGCGTACTGGTCCACCTGATCGCCGTACTTGTCCGCCGCCGCCTTGCTTACGAAGAAGCGGTTGTAGAGCCGGTCGAGGAAGACGGCGTTGGGCTTTGCCGTCACGATCGCCACGGTGTGGTCGTCCAAGGCCTGCATTTCCACTACATCTCTAAAGTTGTCCCCCTGAAGGCTTCTTTTATCGCTCTTAATCCGGTCAATAGTGAAGATGACGTCTTTAGAGGTAAAGAGATCGCCGTTATGAAAGCGGATGCCTTTTTTGAGATGGAAGATCCATTTCCTGCCTTGAAATTCCCAGGATTCCGCGAGATGTCCGACATAGTCAGGTTTGCTGTAGTCTACTTCGATGAGTGGCTCCATCATATGTTCCCAGATGCCATAGGTCGGACTGGCGCTGTGAGCGTAGGGATTGAGGCTATCTATAACGACTCCTTGAAGGATCGTCACCCGATCTTTCGATGCGGCATAAACCTGCCGCGCAAACGCCGGAGCCATCAGGGAGCCTAAACCGAAAGCCGCGCTTTGTTTGAGAAACTGCCTGCGATTCATTGCCGATTTTTCTCTTGCCATAAAACCCCCCTTGTTTTCTATCGTTGTCCTCTTAATTTCGGATCCAAAATGTCGCGCAGGCCGTCTCCTAAAAGATTAATGCCAAAGACGGTTACGAAGATAGCGATACCGGGAAAGATCGTCAACCATGGGGCGCGATACATGTAACTGCGTCCCTCGCTGAGCATCGAGCCCCAAGTGGGGATGCTCGGCGGCACCCCCAGGCCAAGAAAACTCAGGCTCGCCTCGGCGATGATGACAATCGCCATGGCAAAGGTCGCGATAACCGTGACGCTGGCAAGCGTATTGGGAACAACGTGCCTGAAAAGTATATAGAAATCCCTCCCACCCAGGGCGCGAGCGGCGACAACAAAATCGCGCTCTTTGAGAGAGAGCACCTCGCCCCGGACCACGCGGCAGTACTGGACCCAGCGGCTCATCATCAAGGCCAGGATAAGGTTCACCAACCCCTGCCCGAGAAAGGCCATCAGCGCGATCGCGAGGAGCAGAAAAGGAAAGGCGAGAAAAATTTCGCTGATTTTACTGATGACCTCGTCCGTGAGGTCGCCGAAATAGCCCGCCAGCGCGCCGAGAAAACATCCCATGAAACCGGCAAGGACTACCGTGGTAGCTCCCACGAGAAGAGAAATCCGTGAACCGTAAATAATCCTGCTCAAAATGTCGCGACCCAGGTTATCGGTGCCAAGCCAATGAGGGCCAGAGCCCTGGCCGCCCAAACTCGGCGGTCGCAGCCGATGCTCGAGCATCTGCTCCTGCGGGTCATAAGGGGCTATGAAAGGCGCCGCCAAGCCGCAAACCAACAACAGCGAAAGAATCGCTCCCCCCACCCAAATCTTAAGATAGTGCATCCGAAGCATCAGAGCTTAATCCTCGGGTCCACCAGCATATAGAGCAAATCGACCAGCAGATTGACCGCGAAGTACATCATGGCAAAGAAAAAGATCAAGCCTTGGGCCAGCTTATAATCTCTGACAGAGATGGCCTGGATGAGCAGATCTCCGATTCCAGGAAAAGAGAAGACCGTTTCGGTGATGACAGCGCCGTTGAGAAGCGCCCCCAGTTGAAGACCGAGAATCGTAATGATCGTAATCATGGCATTGCGCAGAATGTGACGCCAAATCACGGCCCTTTCGCTTAGCCCTTTGGCCCTGGCTGTCGTAATGTAATCCTGGCGCATCACTTCCAGAATGCTGGAGCGGGTGATCCGGGTGACGATGGCGGCCAGACTCGTCCCCAGAGTGATCGCCGGCATGAAAAGATGCTGGACAGCGCTCCAGAAGGCGGGAAAATTTCCCGTGATCAGGCTATCCACCAGATAGAGACGGGTGATGGTCTCGAGCTGGATCCCATACTCGATCCTGCCGGCGACCGGAAAGAGGTTGAGCTGCCCGCCCAGGAAATAGATCAGCATGATCCCAAGCCAAAAATTAGGAAGGGAGACTCCCACCAAGGCCAAGCCCATCCCCGCATGATCCAAAAGCGAGTCGTGCTTGATGGCGGAGTAGACCCCTATAGGAATCGAGATAAGGATGGCGACTAGGAGGCTGGACAGAGCGAGTTCACAGGTAGCAGGCAATCGCTCAAAGACCAGCTTAGTAACCGGCTCGCCGAACTTCAACGACTTGCCGAAATCTCCCCTCACGGCATGCGAGAGAAACTCCCAGTACTGCACCAGAACCGGCTGATCCAGTCCCCACTCGTGGCGCGTACGCTGAATTTCGGCATCCGTAACATTCTCTCCCAAAAGGAGACTGATCGGGTCTCCGGGAGCAATGTGCATGAGAAAAAAAACCAGCAGTGAGATGCCCAAAAGAACGGGAATCGCCCCGATGAATCTACGTCTCAACATCGTACCATAATCCTGAGAAAAACCATGAGGCGATCCGAGAGACAGCCATCGGGAACCGGCGGAGAATCAACGACAGCACAAGCAATCCAAGACGGATAGCTTCCCTTCAACCCTTTAACCGCTTTTCATAGAGTTATAGTCCCATCTGCGCGAAGGATTGATCGAGCGTTTTGAGCGCCTGGTCGATGTGATCCTTGGTGACATTGAGGGGCGGAGCGATGCGGATGACATTACCCATCAGGCCTCCCCTGCCGATCAGGAGTCCGTTCGCCTTGGTTCGTTCGAAGAGTCTCTTTACCGCCCCGGCATCCGGCCGCTTATTTTCCCCCACGAGCTCCAATCCCTGCATCAACCCCATGCCCCGAACATCCCCAATGAGGGGATACTTCTGTTTCAGCGCCTCCAGCCCCTCCCTCAACCGCTGTCCCATCACACGCGCGTTTTCGACGAGATTCTCTTCTTCGATAACCTGTATGGTTGCCAGAGACGCAGCACTGGTCACCGGGTTTCCGCCGAAGGTCGAGATCGACATGCCCTTCATGCTGTCAGCAATCTCCGGCGTGGCGATGGTCGCCCCGATCGGGACGCCGTTAGCCATCCCCTTGGCAAAGGTCATGATGTCCGGCTCTACACCCCAGTGCTCTATACCGAACATCTTTCCGCCGGTCCTGCCCCAACCGGTTTGCACCTCGTCGCAGATAAAGAGCCCGCCGTACTTGCGCACGATCGCGACGACCTCCTTAAAATACTCCTTAGGGGGCGTAATGATGCCGCCGATCCCTTGAATCGGCTCGGCGAGAAAGGCGGCGATGCGGCCGGAGGTGGCCGTCTGAATCGCCTCCTCGATGTCTTTCGCGCATTTGAGATTGCAGCTCGGATAGGTAAGACCGAAGGGACAGCGGTAGCAGTAGGCGTTGGGGATGTGGTGGATGCCGGGCGTCGGAGTAAGGTTGAGGCGCCAGGCGGAGTTGGCGGTCAGACTCATGGCCAAGTGGGAGCGGCCGCTGTAGCTGTGACGCAGCGCGATGACATCCTGGCATTTGGTGTGGAGCTGGGCGACTAAAACCGCGGTCTCGTTCGCCTCGGTCCCGCTGTTGGTGAAGAACGATTTCTGCAGCCGCCCCGGGGTGATCTCGGCCAGCTTCTCCGCCAGGCGAACGTGAGGCTCGTTCGGATAGAGGGTGGAGAGATGCTGGAGCTTGTTGGTCTGTTGCTGAATTGCCCCGGTGACCTTCTCGTTGCAATGGCCGACGCTGATCGTCACGATGCCGCCGAAGAAGTCGAGGTACTCCTTGCCCTCAATGTCGTAAACACAGCTCCCTTTGGCGTGTTCAACCACCAGCGGCTCTTCGTAGTAGTTGGCGACGCAGGAAAAGAGATACTTTCGATGCTTTTCAATGATCTCGTCTTTTTTCATCCGGCTCTCGCGCAGTCCAGGCAAAACCAAACCCTCAAACTCTTCAACCCTTTAACCCTGCAACCCCCTTAGTGCCGGCGCAAGAAATCCAAAATGGGAGGATGACCCTTTTCCGGCATTTCACGGAGATAGCCATGCTTGCCGCCTTCGACGATCACCAGTTCGGCGTTGGGGATCTTCTCGGCAAGGGCTCTGGAAGACGCCACATGATTACCTGTTCCCCCCTCACGGGTATCCTTGCTCCCGACGATGACCAGCGTAGGCGCTTTAATCCGGTGTAGGAACTCCGTGGTCTCATGGCACTGTCTGGCGATGACGTGGCGCAGATAACACTTGAGCGGAGGAACCTCCCCGACGATGAGATCCTGGAACTTCTTCACAACTTCCGGGTGCTCGCGGACGAATTCATCTGTGAACATGAATCCCGGTCCCCAGTGATCGTGTTGGTATTTTTCGTAGCCTTTTTCGATCAACTCCATACAGGTGTCGACGGGAACACCGCGGGGATAGTCTTCGAGCTTGTCGCTGTATTTTCCCGAGCCGCTGCCGGAAAGCACCAGGCTTCGGACTTTCTCCGGGTAATCGAGCGCGACCCATTGGGCGACCCGCCCGCCCATCGAATGGCCCATCAAGTGGGCCCTTTTTATCCCCAAGGCGTCCATGAGACCAGCGCAATCCCTGGCGAAGAGTCGCGTCGAGTAAGGCACGTCCGGTTTATCGCTTCGGCCCAGACCGCGATGATCGTAAACGAAAACCTGATGGTGTTTTGAAAATTCCGGGACCTGAAAGATCCGCCACGGCGCGCAACTGATGCCGGTGCCAGCGATAAGGACAAGAGGATCGCCGTGGCCATAGAGCTCGAAGTACACCTCGATGTCATCGACTCTAACCTTGCCCTTTTTGACCGGTGTTATTTCCGACACCTTTCGGCCTCTCTCTTAAGGAGAAAAATAATCATGGAAACGACCTGACGCTACCCAATCCGGCTATGGCTGTCAATAAGAGCAATCTCTCCACGATTCGTTAATCGTTATTGGTTACTCGTTAATGGTTATTTGAACGAATACACGAATAGACGAGTAACGAATAACTAGTCGCGCTTTCCCGGCCCATAGATGACTCTTCCGGGCCTGGCGCCGGTGTGGTCTCCGTTTTCGATCACGATCGCTCCGTTCACCAGGACATAGTTGATCCCTTTGGGATACTGCTTGGGGTCCTCGTAGGTAGCCCTATCGGCGACAGCATCCGGATCAAGCACAACAATGTCGGCCCAATGGCCTTCTCTGAGAAGGCCGCGATCTTTTAGCCCCAGAACCTGTGCCGGCAGAGAAGTCATCTTGCGGACTGCCTCTTCCAAGGTAAGGACTTTTTCCTCGCGCGTATATTTTCCCAGGACTCTGGGATTGGTGCCGAAACTGCGCGGGTGCGGCTTGCCCGGATAGTTCAGATTCAGGGCGGCGCCGTCCGATCCTATCGAGACCCAGGGAACCCTCATGACAGTTTTGACGTCTTCCTCAGACATGGTGTGGTGAACTCCGTAGATAAAGGTCCCTTCTTCGAAGATAAGATCAAAGCAGGTGGCCACCGGATCCCTCCCCCGAATCTCAGCGATCTCTGCAATGCTCTTTCCCTCGAATGCTTTTAAAGCGGGCGTATCAAAGCGGGATGCGACAACACCCTCCCAACCACCATGCTCATTGATGTACTGGTCAAACTCCGGATCAGCGATAACCCGCTCGCGGAAGGCCGGATCCTTAAACTTGGGGATGGTCTCACTCCAGGGAGCGTTCTGCACCCAGCGGGGAAAGAGCCTGCGCCAGGGATGCTGCATAGCAGTGTAGGGATACTGGTTGGCCGTGATCTCCAGTCCCTCCCGGCGCGCCTCCTCGATCTGCTGAATGACCTCGCGCACGCGACCCCAGTTGCTCTTGGCCCGCATCTTGAGATGGTAGATGTGCACGGGGATGTCTGCTTCCCGGGCAACCCGGATCGCCTTTTCCAGCTCTTCAAAGATGTCGAAACCTTCGCTGCCCAAATGAACTCCGTAGTAACCGCCGTAGCCCTTTACCACCTTGGCCATCTCGACCACCTCATGCGGATTTTCCGGTCCTTTCGCATGCCACGCGGCAGTAAGACCCAAAGCGCCCTCTTCCATAGCCTGGGTAACCAGGTGGTTCATCTTTTCCTGCTCTTCACGGGTAGCGGGCCGCTCCTTATAGCCAACCACTACCTGCTTGACCTGTTGGGGAGAAACTCCGGAGGCGACATTGATCGCAATACCCCCCTTCATCACGCGTTCAAAATAGCCGCTAAAAGTGCTCCAATCAGTCTCAATGCCGTTGCGTCGTCTATGCTCGACGCGGTACTCCTCCAAAACGGGTCCCGCAAGCGGGGCGACAGATTGGCTCTCACCGATAATGTCCAGAGTCACCCCCTGGCGCACCTTGCTCTCGGCATTGCCATCAGCGATCAGCGGCTGATCGCTGTGAGTGTGCATGTCGATGTATCCGGGGGTCACCACCAGCCCCTTGGCGGAAATGGCCCGGTTGCCTGAAGCGGGGTTCATTTTTCCGATACTCGCG
>Ga0210377_10001032_pt1 | contig 25947 bp, 26 predicted proteins | sample PLM4_65_b1redo_FD_155480 | JGI IMG/M metagenome (GOLD analysis project Ga0210377, IMG submission 155480) | Groundwater sediment microbial communities from an aquifer in East River, Colorado, USA - PLM4_65_b1 redo | ecosystem: Environmental > Terrestrial > Soil > Riparian zone | place: USA: East...
CAGTGCTCCTGCTCCTCTGGCAGATCGTTCCGATGGATGTGCATCGGGATGGCTCCGGCCCGATCCGGCTCGGGTTCGGCGGCGGAGCGGGCGATGTGGCCTTCAGGGACGCGATGACCTGCGCCGGCGAGTCGGTGTACGAACCGGTCCAATACACCGGCTGGGGCGGGACGGCGGAGGTATGGGCCGGCGACGGCTTGCGCTTCCACGCCGCCGCCGGCCAGGTACGGGACGGGACGGTCGAGCGGAACGGCGTTTTCGGTGCGGCGCAGGGAGTGCTCGAACGGAAAAACTTTGGTGTCGGGGTCGGGGTCGCGTCGTTCGGCGGGATCGGCCGGTCGTGGTCGCCCTCCGGTTCCCTCCGGCTCGGACCGCTCGACCGAGTCCACTTCCGGGCTGACTACGGCTTTCCGGAGACGACGATGGGTCTCACCGGCCTGCCCCGCGTCGGCGTGGCGCTCAATCAGGGCCGGGAACGGAGGCTTCGGGTATTCTCGGGAGCCACGACGACCCCGATCCCCGATTCCCGGGAGCGCATCGGCGCCTTCCTCGACCTCTCGATTCCGGTAGGGAAATTCGCATGGAACCCGGGCCTCATGCTGCACGGGTTTTTCGCGGGCACCAACAGGTCCCGCGTGATCTACACCGTCGGCATCGGCGGCTTCGTCCAACCATGACACAGGAGGAATCCAGCATGCGTCATCAATCGCCTTCCGCCTTCCGCGGGTTCGGTACCGGCGTAGCCGCAGCGCTCTGCCTTTCCGGGTGTGGCGACCGGCCCGGGGACTCCCTCACCGACGCCGGGCCGGTCGCAACCCGCCGGGCGACGCTCCCCTCGACGCCGCTTGTGACCATCCTGGCGGGCTCGGGGTCGGCGACGATTCTTCCCTATCTCACCGACAATCTGGTGACCTCGCAGGATCCGGTGAATCTGGTGCTCTCCGGCGAGGCTGACCCGCGCGCCATTCGCAACGCACTGCTCGGCCTCGACGGCAACCGCGGCGCCCCGTTCCCGCCGGTATTTCCATTCACGTGCATCTGGTCGGACGCCATCGGCGGGCTGATGGCAGGCTACGGCGAGACTGCTGGGTGGGGAGGCGCCGCGGTGCAGCTCCAGTGCGGAGCCTACGGCCCGATCCGTTTCCATCTTCGTCTGGTGAAGCTGGGCCAGTTTACGATCGGCAATGCGCACTTCGAAGTGCTGATCCCCGGCACGACGGACCACCAGGTGCTGAGCTGGGAGCTGGCCGAGCAGCTGGTCACCTATGACCTGGCGCGAACCGGGCTCCTCGGCGCCGCTCCGGCTCCGACCGCGGCGATCACCGCCGCACCGGCACACCGCGCCATTCCCGGCGCGATCTATAACGGGCTTCCGACGGACCTCCGCCTCCTCATCGGCGGTCCCCCGGGAGACGTGGCCGCCGACGTCGGCATCGCGAACGACGGCCATGCGACATCGATGGTGCTCGCCGGTCTGGCTCCGGCTCTCGCGCCCCGGACCACCCAGCGCTTGACCATACAATTCAATCAAGTGATTCCGAAGCCGTTCTGCAGCGAAGGACCGTTCGACTACCTCTGGGTGCAGGGACCGGTGACGCTCGAGCAGGAGGTCGAGACGCAGGCCGGGGGTGAGGTACGCCAGCGCTTTCGCGCCGACGGGAGCCTCCTCGCGACATCGATCGATCCCTTTACCGGGCTGCTGGTCGGCCTGGCCTTCCAGGCCGAGGTCAGCGAGTGGCAGGACAGCCGGGCAGCGGAGGATGGAGGCCGCGTGTTCGGGACGCAACACCAGCAGCTCCTTCCCGCCGGGCTGCCGGGTGCCGGCAGTCTGATCATCAAGATCAAGGTCGCTCCGGGGCAGAATCCCTCGTTCGACCGGAAGGAGTCCTGCAAGTAGTTTCGAGCCCGACGAGCGACTGTCTTCACGGTTCGGGCATCCTGCAGGTGATGCGAGATCTCCTGCTCATGGCGCTGACTGGCGGCGGGCTGCTGTTCGCCCGCCCCGCCTTGCGCGCGCAGACCGCGCCGGCGCCGATGGATACGGTCGATGCGCGACGGTATTTCCTTGAAGCCTTCGAGCTGACCTCGCGCGATGCGGGAGCGTTATGGGCCCGATCGCTCGACGGGCCGATTCTCTTCGCGCACGCACCGAGCCGAACCGTTCTCAGCGCTGTCTCTGGAGCCGGCGACACACTGCGGCCGCTGGGCGGAATGTTCGCCGGCACTCTTCCCGATGCGGAGCCGATCGCGAACACATCGCTGCGCTGGGCGGGACGGACTTGGGCGATGGTGGTCTGGCCGCCGCGGGCCGACTCGCTGGAGCGCCGGGTACTCTTTGCCCATGAGCTCTGGCACCGCGTGCAGGACAGTCTCGGCTTCCCGTCGGGAATTCCTTCCAACGCCCACCTCGGCACCCGCGATGGCCGGCTCTGGCTCCGGCTCGAGGGGCGCGCTCTTCGCAAAGCCCTGGCCGCGACTGGGGCGGCGCGCGGCCGAGCGCTCCAGGACGCGGTCGCCTTCCGCCGCGAGCGCCGGGCGCTGCTCCCCGGATCGGAAGCCGATGAGCGCGCGCTGGAGATCAACGAAGGGCTGGCGGAGTATTCAGGGATCATGCTGGCGACGGCGTCGCGGGCGGTGAGACGCGAGCTGGCCGATCGCCGGCTCGCGATCCTCGACAGCGCGACCAATTTCGAGCGAGACTTCGCTTACCGCACTGGTCCCGCGTGGGGGCTCCTGCTCGATGACCTCGCGCCGGGATGGCGAGTGAGTCTTCGCGCGACCGATGACCTCGGGATGCTCGTGGCGCAATCTCTCGGGAGTCCGCGCGGCCCCGCGCGCTCCGCATCGGCGCGCGGCGCCTCCTACGGGCTGGCCACGGTGCGGAAGAGTGAGACTGCGCGGGTCGAGGCGCGAAAGCAGCACGTCGCCGTTCTGCGAACCCGATTCGTAACCGGCCCCGTGCTCGAGCTGCCGCTCGCCGAAATGAAGATGAGTTTCGACCCCGCCAAGGTGGAGGCCGTGAGCCCGCTCGGATCGGTGTATGGGATGTTGCGGCTCTCCGACCGGTGGGGAGTGCTGCAATGCGATGGGTCGGGCGGGCTCATCGCGGGAGATTTCCGTCGGGCGCTGGTGCCTGCGCCGTCGGACACCACGGGACGACGCCTCACCGGGGCGGGTTGGGTGCTGGAGCTGCTTCCGGGGTGGCGGCTCGCGCCGGGCCCGCGTCCCGGTGACTGGGTCGTTCGCCAGACGCCCTGATCACCGTCCCAGTCTGATGCGCCCGACCACGCGGCCCGTGATCGCGTCGGTGGGCACGGCGTAGAGCTCCCCGCTCAGCTCCACCGCGGTCGTCGCGCTCCACGAGAACCCCGCGAAGAGCGCTCCGCGATTCAAATCGACCTCTACTTTCCGCCGGTCGACGTCTCCGAACTGGTCGGTAAAGTTCACCTGAAATCTCGGCGCGAGGTGGTTGTATCCCGCGCCGAGGTAGGGGCGAATCGCGCGGCCAAGCTGCCATCCGACCGAGGCGTCCACCCCAATCACATTGGGCTTGAATGAATCGTCCGAGCGGGTTCCCTGGTAACAGATGCTGGTGGCGTCCTGCAGCGCCGCATCATCGCAGGTGATCGGCGCCTTGATGGTGCCGAAGCTTCCATGCGCGCGCAGGCTGAGGACGACCCCCCTCGCATTGAGGGCCGTCGCCCGCGAGAGCGCCACACCCACCAGGTTGGCCTCGACCTCCGCAACCCGGATCGGCGGGGTCCAGCTCGCCTCCAGCATGAAGCCGGCCGGCAGCGAGACCGATGCGCGGGGGCGTGGCATGGCAAAGAGCAGGTCGGTGTTCTCCGGTCCCTTGTTGGGACGGCAGAAAGTGGGCGTCGCCGTCTCGCGATCGACATTCGGGACAGAGCTCACTTCGAGTCCCACGTGAAACCGTCCTGACGGGCTTATCGCCGGGGCCTCCGCGCGGCTGAACGCCAGCGGCACGCCAAAGACAGCCATCGTCCGCGCTTCGTTGGAATTCTTCGCGGGAAAGCAATCGGCCGTCCCTTGTGCCGCCGCGACCGATGTGCCCAGGGCGCAGACGGCGGCGAGGACACCATATCGAACGGCCTTCATGGCACCACCGTGATCGTGCCGCGCATCCCCGTATCGACACCGCCATGGACCTCGCAGTAGAACTTGAATGTGCCCGTCGCGGGAAAGATCACGTCGAAGGAATGGGGCCCCGTATGGGTACCGGGGGGTGGCGGGTTGTCCGAAGTGGGAATGAGGTTCGGTGCCACCGGCTTCACGTTGTGCGGCCCCGAGCCGGCGGGCCAGGTGAACGTGACGATCCCGCCCGCCTTGAGATTGAAGGTCGACGGGAGGAATTCGGAGTTGACGACTTGCACCGTCACCAGGGTCCCCGCCCCGGTGGCTGTCACGGTAAACGTCTGGGGTGATCCGATCGCGCCCACGGTCGTTGCAGTAATCGTGCGGGTCGACCCGAAGGGCGGAAGGGTGACGACGGTGCTCGCGATGCCGTCGGCGCCCGACGTGGTGGTCACCGGGTTGAGCTGGATTCCCGCCTGAGCTTGCCAGGCGACGCTCCGCCCCGCGGCGGGATTCCCCCCCAGGGTAAGGAGGACCCGCAGGGGATTGGCCAGCACCGTGCCGAACGGAGCGGACTGCCCGTCACCACTCGCGCTCGCCTTGGCCATGATGACATCCTCCCCTCCCGGATCGGTGCCGCCACCACATCCAAACAGCGCGAGAGCGACCAGCATCACAACAACGCTTTGTCTTTGCGGCATGGGCTTCTCCCGGGGCGATGCGCTCGCCCGCTGCGGAGGTGAGGGATTGGCGGAAGGGAGCGCACTCGCCATTTTCCGGCGCCCCCGCCTTTTTGTCGACCGTTTCCTGGGTATTCCGATGCTGCCCGAAACCTCGCTGGCGTTCCTCACCGGACTTCTCGATGCGCCAGGGCCTTCGGGCTTCGAGGCGCTCCCCGCGCGCCGCTGGCGCTCCTTTGCCGAGGGCTTTGCGGATAACGTCCGGGCGGACGTGAACGGTAACTCGTTTGCTACGCTTGGAACGGCCGGCGGGGAGACGCCTCCGGTAATGCTTGCTGGTCACATTGACGAAATCGGCTTCATGGTCGTGCACATCGACGACCAGGGATACCTCTGGTTCGAGCCGATCGGCGGGTGGGATCCACAGGTGTTCGTGGGCCAGCGGGTCACCGTGCTCGGGCGGAATGCGACGGTGCCCGGTGTAATCGGGAAGCCCGCGATTCACCTGGTTCAGAAAGAGGATCGCGAAAAGGTGTCGAAGACTCATGAGCTCTGGATCGACATCGGCGCCACGTCGAAGTCGGAAGTGGCGGAGCGGATCCGGGTCGGCGATGCCGGAGTTCTTGCGGGGGCGCCCGAGCGGCTGCCGAACAACCGGCTGACGAGCCGGAGCCTGGACAACCGGATCGGCGCGTTCGTGGTACTCGAGGCGCTGCGCCGCCTGGCCGGCGCACGGCCGGCGGTGCCGGTCATCGCGGTGGCCACCGCACAGGAAGAAATCGGGCACAGCGGTGGCGGCGCCCGCCCCTCCGCAACTAGCCTCGCGCCGCTCGCCGCGATCGTGGTGGACGTCACCCATGCCACCGACACGCCCGGCGTGGAGAAGAAGCGGCACGGGGACGTGGCGCTGGGCGCTGGCGCGGTGCTGTCGCGAGGATCCTCGGTGAATCCCCGGGTGTTCGATCTGCTGGTGGAAGCGGCGGAAGCGGAGGGAATTCCTTACGTGGTACAGGCGGCGGCACGGGACACCGGCACGGACGCGGATGCGATCTTCACGGCGCACAAGGGGATCGCGACCGGACTGGTCTCGGTCCCGCTCCGGTACATGCACAGTCCCAACGAGCTGGTGGCGCTGGACGACCTCGATGCGGCGGCTGGGTTGCTGGCGGGTTTTGCGCGCCGGGTGACGGCGGCCACCGACTTCGTTCCGGGCTAACGCTCAAGGGTGCAGCGCGGCGACCGCGTCGCTCGCCGCGGCGCGAATCTCCGGGGCTTCGTCCCGCTCGAGGGCAGCCAGGACGTCGACGGCCGAGGGGCCCGCAAGCGCCAGTCCCTTGACCGCGGCCAGCCGCACCGCAAGGGGCTTGCGACCGAGCAGCTTGCCTCCCGGCTGGGCCCACTCCCGAAGCTGCTTGATGGCGTCCGGTGTCCCGATCCTGCCCAGCGCGAGCAGCGCCTCGTGCTGCACGTCGGCGCTGTCTTCGCCCTTGAGCAACTCCGCGATCGCGGGCGGCATCCCGCGGGCGTTCCGCCCGCTCAAATGGACCACCGCCTTGAGCCGGACCGCCGGGGACGCATCGGTCATCAGCGTTCGGAGCGGCTCCATGGCCTGCATCGTTCCGATCTTTCCGAGCGCCTCCGCCACCGCTTTCCGGACCCGTTCGTCGGGGTGCACGATTTGCCTGGCAAGATCGGGCACGGCATCGGCCAGCCTCATCTCGCCGCACAGATCCGCGGCGTTGCGCACCACGTACCACTGCTGGTGGCCGAGGTGCTGGACGACTGCTTCCGTTCCGTCGTTCATCTGGGTGATCGCGGAGTAGTACCCTCGCCGCTCGCCAATCGTCATCGCCTGGATGAGGAGATCCATGAGGATCTCGGTCGAGTCGGCGCCGAAACGGCGCAACAGCGCGATCGCCTCCTGCTTGCGCTCGCCTTGCAGGAAGCGCGCAATCATCGCCAGGTGTTTGCGCGACAGGAGCCGCTTGAGCTCGATCCGATAGGTGCTGCTGGCCAGCTCGGAGGGGGCCTCGCTTTCCCCTTCGGCAATCAACAAGGCGATCTCCAGCAGTCTGCCCCAGTCTTCCCGTTCGATGGCCTCGCGGCCATGGAGCAGCAGCTCCTCCAGCGGAGGCCGGACGCGGTCGAATGAACCCGCGGCCGGAGCGTCCGCGTCGAGCTGCTGCGCGGCATCGGGATTCAATGCGAGCTCCTGGAACCGTTCGTATTCCGCGGCGATCTCCCCGCGGACGCGGGGGACATCGAGCCGGGAGGTCTCCTCCTCGCGTGATCCATGCGTCCCTCGCGGCCGCCAGGGCATCGCGCGGAAGACCTCGAAATCGTTCGCGCTCTGCGTCAGGGTCAGGCGCTCGGCCGATTGTCCGAGGGCGCCGATCACCTGCTCGAACGAGTCGTAGGTGCCGGGAAACGCTCCCAGCACGCTGGCGAAGCGGATAAGATCGGCGTTCGTAGCGGAGGGCGGCACGCGGAGCGACCGCACGCCGTGCAGATACATCTGCTCGAACAGCACGGTGGCGCCGGGAGATTCCAGCATCACCGGACGGCCGTCGATCAGGAGGGTTTCCGGCTCGATATCGATGCGCAGCTCTCCCGGTCCCCGCACGGCGCAAAGAGCGGCGGCCAGCGCCTCGTGATCGGCGCTGGCACCCGGGTCGTGGCGCACCAGGAAGAAGAGAGCACCGAAGAGAGAGCTGACCGGGTAAGGACTCGACATCATCATGAAGCGCCCGAGGCAGAATGGGCTCAAGATAGGTTTAATTTCGGGATCGGGCAATCAAACCCGGGACCTGACTCGGGGAGGCGAGGCCGGATGGCGGTGCTGATGGGAGACAAGATCGTCGCGGCGCTTCGAGGAGCGTTCAGCCGGGATTTGTCGCGGTCCGATCTGCTGTCGATGGCGGCCGCGCGGATGCAGGCCGCCGGACCGCCCTATACCTCGGTGTATCTCTACATGCTCCACGGGAGCGAGCTCGTGCTCGAGGCCTATGCCGGCCGGGAAACCGAGCACCAGCGGATTCCGGTGGGCAAAGGGGTGTGCGGCACGGCCGCTGCGACGGGACGGGACCAGAACGTGGGCGACGTGCGTGCGATCGAGAACTACCTCGCATGCAACCTCTTCACCCGGTCCGAGCTCGTCGTCCTCATTCGACGCGGCACCCTCATCCTGGGCCAGATCGACGTGGATTCGGACGTGGAGGATCCGTTTACGCCTGCGGAGGAGATCGAAGTCAAGAAAGTGGCGGATGCACTCGCGGTGCTTCTGTAGCCGCCGTCATGCGCGCATGGACCACCGCCCGCTGGGCGATCCCGCTGCCCGAGGGTCACCGCTTTCCCATGGCCAAGTACGCCATGATCGCCGAGGGCGTCGTCACCCGGGGACTCGTGGCACGGGAGGCCATCGAGGAGCCTGAACGGGCGCCCCGGGAGGTGCTGACGCGAGTGCACGACTCCCGCTATGTGGATGCGGTGCTGGGAGACGGACTCACCACGGCCGAGCTGCGCCGCCTCGGGTTTCCCTGGAACCCGGAGCTGCCGGAGCGAAGCCTGCGAACAGTGCAGGGCACCATCGAAGCCACGCGCGACGCGCTCGCGACCGGGACCGGGCTGAGCCTCGCCGGAGGCACCCACCATGCCTTCCCCGGGCACGGAGAAGGGTTCTGCGTCTTCAATGACGTGGCGATCGCGATCCGGGCCCTGCAGGCCGAGGGGCGGATCACCCGCGCGGCCATCGTGGATCTCGACGTGCACCAGGGGAACGGCAGCGCCCGAATCTTCGCGGACGACGCCGAGGTGTACACCTTTTCGATGCACGCTGAGCGCAACTATCCCTTTCGGAAGGAGCGAAGCCGGCTGGACGTCGCGCTCCCTGACGGCGCCGAGGACCTTGCATATCTCGGGCTCCTTGCCCGGCATCTCGAACCAGTGCTGGACGAGGCGCGTCCCGAGCTCGTGGTGTACGTCGCCGGCGCGGATCCTTATCGACACGACCGCCTTGGCCGTCTGGCCCTTTCGATGGACGGCCTCGCGCGCCGCGACACCCTGGTGTTCGACGCCTGCCGGCGGCGCAATCTTCCGGTTGCGGTGGTCCTCGGCGGCGGCTACGCGGTCGATCTCGCCGATGTCGTTTTCATTCACGCGAACACGGTCGCCGGGCTCGGAGCCTGTCATGCCTGAGAGCACCATGGAACGGTCGGTTCGAGGCGTGACGCTGTTCGAGCGGCGGAAGGGCGCGGGTCCGCCCACCGTGGTGCTGCACGGCGGGCCCGGCGCGCATCACGATTACCTCCTGCCCGGCTTCGACCGGGTGGCGAGCCGGCGGCTGCTGATCTACTACGATCAGCGCGGCGGGGGCCGCGCTCCGGTGGCGAGGGAAGTTCCGGTGGGATGGCGGGAGCACGTCGAGGATCTCGAGGCGCTCCGCGGGTTATGGGAGATCCCGCGTCTTTCCATCGCGGGCTACTCCTGGGGTGCCCTGCTGGCCGTGCTCTACGCGCTCGAGCACCCCGACAAGGTCGCAAGTCTTGCGCTGGTCTCGCCGGCGCCGGTCTGGCGTGGTGCGCGTGTGGAATACGAGCGCCGGCTCGCCGCGCGGAACGCTGCTCCCGAGGTGCAGGCGGAGCGCGCCGCGATTCTGGCAGGCGGACTGCGGGAGCGGAGTCCGGAGGAGTATCGACGGAGGCTGTTCGAGCTGTCCGTCGCGGGGTATTTCCACGACTGGCGGCGCGCGCGCGAGATGACACCGTTCCGAATCACCGGCCGCACCCAGCAGGAGGTCTGGGACAGCCTGGGCGACTTCGATCTGCGGCCGCGCATCCCTGAGCTCCAGCTTCCCGCGCTCATCGTGCATGGCGACGACGATCCAATTCCCCAGGAAACGGCCCGCGAGCTTGCCGGGCTGCTGGGCGCCCGGTTCGTCCTCATCCCCGAATGTGGGCACGTTCCCTATGTCGAATCGCCGGAGCTCTTCGCGCGCTCGCTCGACAACTTCCTTCCGCGCGAAGCGTGATCGCCATGGCACGTAGCACACCCTTCTCGCTCGTCTTCGGCGGGCTCGCCGCCGAGCGGTTTCCTGCGCTTCGGCAGGCCATCGCCCATGCGGGGAGGGATTCCCGCGACCGGGACGCCTTCCTGCTGGTACGCGAGGTGAACGAGATGATGCAGGAGCTCCGGCCCGACGAGGGCTTCGGCGAAGGGGTGCGCGCAATGGCCGCGCTGATCCACGCCTCGTATCTCTTCTGGCTGGATGGTGAGCGGGTGGTGGCACTCGACGATCCGGCGCTCACCCGTCTCCTCGTCGTGCGACCGGACGACCGTGCGGCAGACTCCAAGAAACCCACCACCGCGTACGTTCAGCTCCCCTCCCTCCGGGTCTGGGGCATCCCGGTCGATGACGCGGCTCCTGAGCCGCTGGACGGATGGTTCGCCACTCCGCGGGAGGACGCGCTCTCCGTCGTGGCGGTGTTCGGACTGCATCCCGGCCGCGAGGGAATGACCGTGGCGGAGGTGACGGGTATCGCTCCACGCGGACTCCGGCGCGCCGACGGCTCGGCGCTCTTCGCGCCGACGCTCGCCGGGGGGGAAGCGGCGCGACTCGCCTCCATCCAGGGCGAGGAAGAGCTGCTCGAGCTCGCGTGGCGAGTGGAGGCGGCGACATGAGCATGGATCGCACCGCCATCGCGCGGGTCCTGGAGCAGATCGCCGCTCACCTGGAATTCCGGGAAGAGAATTCCTTCCGGATTCGCGCGTTTCGCACCGCCGCGAAAGCGATCCGCGGCCTGCCGGTCGATCCGGCCGCCGCGCTCGCCGACGGAACACTCAAGGCCACCAGGGGAGTCGGTCCAGCGACCCTTTCCATCGTGCGGGAGCTGATCGAGGCGGGGCAGTGCGTGTTTCTGGAAGAGCTGCGGCGAGAGGTGCCGGCCGGACTCCTCGAAATGCAGGGCATCTCCGGACTCGGGGCATCGCGGGTCAAGGCCATCCACAAGCAGCTCGGCATCGAAACCCTGGCGGACCTCGAGGCTGCGGCGCACGACGGACGACTCAGCGATCTTCCGGGGTTCGGGCCCAAGACGGTGGCAAGCATGCTCAAGGGCATTGCCATGAAGCGGCGGGTGGTCGGGCTCCGGCTCTCCCACCACGCCGCGGAAGAAGCAGAGCTGCTGCGCGGGGCGCTGGCCCGCGTGCCGGGCGTGAGCGACGCGATCGTCGCGGGGGAAGTCCGCAGGCGCTGCGAAGTGGTACACGAACTGGTGCACGTTGTGGTGTCCGAGGCGCCCGCCGCCGACATCTTCCGCGCCCTCGTCCACTTTCCCGGGATGGAGGAGGTCAGCGGCGAGGACGAGCGTCGGGTGACCCTCAGGACTCCGGGTGACATGGCCGCCCGCGTGGTGGTGACTCCCCCGCGGAACTTCGGCGCCGTGCTGGTTCACGCAACCGGAAGCGACGCCCATCTCGAGCGTCTCACCGCGCATGCCGCTTCGCGCGGCTTGGCCTTTACCGCGGCCGCGCTCTGGCGGGGCAGCGAATTCGTTCCCACACCGGACGAAGGGTCGCTCTACCGCGCGCTCGGGCTCGCCGAGATTCCTCCCGAGCTCCGCGAAGGGGGAGACGAAGTTTCCCGTGCCGCGGCCGGTCCGCTCCCCGAGCTGCTGATGGAGTCCGACCTCGCCGGCTTCCTCCACTGCCACACCAGCTATTCCGACGGGACGCTGGGAATCGAGGAGCTCGCCACGGCGTGCCATGAGGCGGGGTACGCCTACGTGGGCCTCACCGATCACAGCAAGGCGGCGGCGTATGCCGGCGGCCTCTCAGTGGAGGAGCTCCACCAGCAATGGGCCGAGATCGACCAGGTGAATGCGCGCGTGAGCGGCATCCGGGTCCTCAAGGGAATCGAATCGGACATCCTGACCGACGGACGGCTGGACTACGACGACGAGGTCCTGGCCGGATTCGACTTCGTCATCGGCTCGATTCACTCGCGCTTTGGCATGAGCGAGGCCGACATGACGGAGCGGGTGCTCCGGGCACTCGACAGCCCGTACCTCACCATCCTGGGCCACCCGACCGGCCGCCTGCTCCTCTCGCGCGATCCCTACGCGATCGACCTCGAACAGGTCTTCCGGAAGGCGGCGGCGAACCGGGTGGCCATCGAGATCAACGCCGATCCGCACCGGCTGGACCTGGATTGGAGAGTGGTCGGCCGCGCCCGTGAGCTCGGGGTGATGATCTCCATCGGCTCCGACGCCCACAGCCGCGCCGGCATCGGCAACATGACGTTTGGCGTGGGGATCGCCCGCAAAGGCGGGCTCACCAGGGAGGACGTCCTGAACACCAGGTCGGCCGGGGAATTTCTGAAGTTCGCGCGGGGGCGGCGGGGAGGATGAAGAAGGCCGTGCCGAAGGGCAACAAGCCCCCTACGCGGGCGAAGCCAGCTCGGGGTGACAAGCGGGAGCGGGCCGCGAAGGTCATCGCCCTGCTCAAGCAGGAGTATCCCGACGCCCACTGCGAGCTCGACTACAAGAGCCCCTTCGAGCTGCTGGTTGCGACGATCCTCTCCGCGCAATGCACCGACGTGAGGGTGAACATGGTGACCCCCGCGGTGTTTACCCGTTATCCGACCCCGGCGGCGCTCGCCACGGCCCGCCCGGAGGAGGTGGAGGAGCTGATCCGCTCCACCGGATTCTTCCGCAACAAGACGAAGAGCCTGATCGGCATGGCGCAGGCCCTGACCGCGTCCCATCGGGGCGTGGTTCCCCGGACCATGGACGAGCTCCAGGTCTTGCCCGGGGTAGGGCGGAAGACGGCCAACGTCATTCTGGGCAATGCCTACGGGCTGAACGAGGGGATCACCGTGGACACCCATGTCGCCCGGTTGTCGACGCTCCTCCGCCTAACCCGCAATACCGCACCGGAAAAAATCGAACAGGATCTGATGGCCCTGGTGCCGCGAGAGGACTGGGCGGTGCTCTCTCACCTGTTGATCTGGCATGGACGGCGGGTGTGTATCGCGCGGAGGCCGAAGTGTGGGGAGTGCGTTCTGAATCGCTTCTGTCCGAGCTCCCTCGTGTAGCTGCTGGATGCTGGGGGCTGGATGCTGGGTCGGTCCCGCTCACCGCTCACCGCTTACTCCCCCGCCCCCAGCAGCTTCAACCATCCGGGCTTCTGCGGTCCCTCCCCCGTGGGCCGTTTTTCCTTGATCTCGAGGCTGCTCCATTTCACCCGTCCCGTGATGCGGATCAGGAGCCCGATCGGGGCGATCCCCTTGGTCGAGCGGACCGAGTGGGTCGAGCTGCTGAACTTCTCCTCGCTTTCATTCTCGACTTGCGTGCCGGCAGGGACGATCAGCGTCAAGCTGCCGAAATGCACGTTCACGTCGATGTCCAGCACGTCGGAGCAGAAGACCGCGTCGCGCAGGTCGATCGTGAGCTCCCCCAGCACCACCTTGAGCTCGAGACGGAGCGGCACCGTCCACGAGCCGGCGCGTTTCGAAGAGCCCATAACCGTCTTGATTCGCAGTACTTCGGCGGGCTCGACGGGGACGAGCTCCTCGTGCCCGGCCACCCCGGTGTGGTCTGCCACCGCCACGAGACCGGCGGGGAGGGCGAATTCGTCGGAAGGAACCAGATCGGCGAGGATCGCGTCGAGCGTGGCGCGGTTGGGAGCCTGACGCACCAGCACCAGGCGGGACTCGAACTGGTCGAGTGAGAGACGATCGGTCGCGAAGGCGGCCGAGAGGGCGCGGATCGCTTCTCCCCGGAACAGCTCCATCTCGTCCATGCGCCAATTCTACTAGCTTTGCGCCGCATGAGCACCAACCGTCTGAGCGAGGCGTCCTCGGCCTATCTGCGGAGCGCGGCGCAGCAACCGGTCTGGTGGCATGCCTGGGGACCGGAGCCGTTCGAGCGGGCCAGGGAAACCGACCGTCCGGTTCTGCTGGACATCGGCGCCGTCTGGTGCCACTGGTGCCATGTCATGGACGAGGAGTCCTACGAGAACCCGGCCCTCGCCGAGTTCCTGAACGCCCACTTCGTCTGTGTGAAGGTGGACCGGGACGAGCGCCCCGATGTGGACACGCGTTATCAGCGCGCGGTGCAGGCGATCACCCGCCAAGGTGGATGGCCGCTGACCGGATTCCTCACGACGGAGGCAGAGCTGTTCTTCGGAGGCACCTATTTCCCGCCGGACCCGGCACACGGGCGCCCCTCGTTCCGCCAGATCCTCGAGCGGGTGGAGGAAGTCTGGCGGACGGAGCGCGAGAGCGTCGCCCGGCAGGCGAGGGCGCTCAGCGAGACCCTCAGCGGGTATTTCGACGAGACCGCTCCGGGCGACGTGACCAGCCCGGCACTCGCGGACGCCGGTCACCGGATCCTCGCCGCCGCCGATCGGGTCCACGGGGGATTCGGCGCGAGCCCCAAGTTTCCCCATCCCGCCACGCTCCTGTTTCTCATGCACCGCTGGTGCGATGCGCCGGAGCCGACGCTGCGCGCGGCGATCGAGCGGACGCTGGACGGGATGGCGAACGGCGGCTTCCGCGATCTCCTGGGCGGCGGCTTCCATCGCTACAGCGTGGACGAGCGATGGATCATCCCCCATTTCGAAAAAATGGCGTCGGACAACGCGGAGCTGCTGACGGTTTTTGCGGCCGCCGGGACGCTCTTCCAGCGCGCCGACTGGCTCGATGCCGCGGGCGAGGTGGTGCGCTGGGCCGGCGAGGTGCTGGCCCGGCCCGGCGGCGGATTCGGCGCGAGCCAGGACGCGGACCTCGGCCCGGGCGATGACGGCAACTATTTCACCTGGAGCGCGGAGGAGATCCAGAGCGCGCTTTCAGAAACCGAATTCGAATTGGCCATCGCCCGGTATGGCGTCGGAACCCACGGCCGGATGCCGCACGACCCCTCCCGCAACGTGCTGTTCCGCGCGGCCCCCCCCGAGGAGCTCGCGCGCCGCTTCGATCTCCCGACCGGCGCGGTGCAATCGATGCTGACGCTGATCGAAGCACGCCTCCGCACAGCGCGGCTCTCCCGGCCGGCACCCTTCGTCGATCCGACCGCGTACACCAACTGGAACGCGATGCTCGCCGGGGCGCTCCTGCGCGCAGGGCCGGCGCTGGGCTCCGACGCGGCCGTCCGCCACGGACTCGACGCCCTGGAGCGGCTCTTGCGCGAGCAAGGATCGGCCGATCGCGTCGGGCATCTCCCCGGCGGAGCGGTCGGGCTTCTCGACGATCCGGTGCAGTGCGCCGCCTCAGCGCTCGATGCCTTCGAGGTCTCGGGCGACACTGGCTGGCTCAGCTGGGCGGTGGCGCTGATGGACCGGGTCTGGGAAGACCATTGGGACGGCGAGCGGGGCGGCTTTCTGGATATCGCGCGCGGTTGTGCCGGCGAAGGACTCCTCGCCGCGCCGGCCAAGCCGATTCAGGACAGTCCCAACGCGTCGGCCAACGGGGTAGCAGGCGTCACCCTGGCGCGGCTCTATGAGCATACCCGTGAGGACCGCTGGCGGGAGCGGCATCGTGCGCTGGTGGGCGCCTTCGGGGGATTGGACAGCCACCTGGGATTGTTCGCGTCGGCGTATCTTCTTGCCGCCGACTGGCTCGTGCATCCGGCGGTACATCTGCTCATCACCGGTCCCCCGGGAGACCCGGTCGCCGAGCAACTCCATCGGCGGGCGCTGGCCGCGTTTCTGCCCCGGCGCGTGGTGACCAGACTTCTTCCCGGCGCGGATCCGGCGCGGCTCACCCCGGCGCTTCGGGCGCTGGCGCCGCTGGCGGACCAGGTGCGCGCCATCGCATGCGCCGGGGAGCGCTGCCTCGCTCCGGCCGCGGGCCCCGAGGAATGGAGCGACCGGCTTCGCTCGCTTGTTCCCGCCGCGGGGGCGAACGACTAGAATTCCCCCGCGCTCGCCCGCCGGCAGCGTGCTGCTTGGACGAGAGGGGCCACAGAGTCCACAGATGTCGCGGAACAACCGCTCCCAGTCTGCGTCACTTGTGAAAATCTGCGGGCGACCGGTGCTGACGCGACGTGACCGACACGCGAGGCTGTTCGAGTGTTTCGACCTTGATCCTCACCACCGACCACCGACCTCTAACCCCTGACACAATGAAAACCGCAACGATCGAGACGAGCCGGGGAAGCATCACGGCCGAGCTATACGACACCGAAGTCCCCGGCACGGTCGCGAACTTCGAAAAGCTCGCGAACGACAAATTCTACGATGGCACCCGATTCCACCGCGTGATCGGTGATTTCATGGTTCAGGGAGGCGATCCTCTGTCGCGGAATCCGAAGGATCCCCGGGTCGGTACCGGCGGTCCCGGGTACAAGATCAAGTGCGAGACCCATCTCAACACCCACCGCCACATTGCGGGCACGCTCTCGATGGCGCATGCGGGGAAGGACACCGGCGGGAGCCAGTTCTTCGTCTGTCATTCGGCGCAGCCGCACCTCGACCGGAAGCACACCGTGTTCGGGCAGGTGACCACGGGGATGGAGGTGGTCAACGCGATTCAGAAGGACGACGAGATCACTTCAATTCGCGTCTCCTGAGGTGCAGGTCGACTTCGCGGTGCTCGCGGACTACGCGCTGATCGATCAGCATGGGAAGTTGTCCGTGCTGGGCATTTTCCAGCACGTCTGGGTAGCCGGGTTCCCCGCGGTCCATCCGCGCACCCACCTGGTGCTCCGGGTGCGGGGCCGCCGCTCCGAAGTCGGCGATCACCCGATTCGCATCCGCTTCGTGGACGACCAGGGAGCGGAGCTGATCGGAGGCGAGGGGACGGTGCACTTCGGGCCGCCGCCACCGGGAGTAACGGATATCGAGGCGGGCGCCGTACTGGTGTTCGATGTGCCGTTACCCCGGCCCGGCACCTATGCGTTCGAGATCTTGGTGGATGGCGGCTCGCCGGTACGGGTGCCATTGTCGGCGTCGGCGTTGAGCCAGGAGGGGGTGCAGCATTGAGAGCCGTCAGCCATCCGCCGTCAGCCGTCAGTCATCACCTTTGAGCCGCTGCGCGAGCGCCGCGAGCATCCGGCGGATTGCCTGAACCTCTGTGCAGAGCGCTTTTACCATGGACGGTTCAGCGAATCGAAGATCGTGAGCCAGGATCAGATGCGATTCCACTTCTCTTGAGGATCCGAGCGCAATCTTGACATGGCGCAGCATTTCCCTGTCATTGTCTCGCCCGGACCCCTCGGCAAGGTTCGACATAATCGAAGCAGCCGCTCGTCGTACCTGTGACGTCAGGCCATAGCGTTTTTCGGTCGGGAACCCCTGGGTCACCACATAGGCCCTGCCTGCGATCAATCGCGCCCGTTGCCATACCTTTAGGTCTTTGAAGTCCCCCATGCTCCGCACTATTGTTGCGCTCCACCGGCCGGTTGGGAGCTCTCGAGCGCGCGAGGCATCGCTTCCTTGCGAACAGGGATCGACCCAATACCTTGGGGCTGAAGGCTGAAGGCTGAAGGCCCAACACAGGAGCCCCATGCACCGCCCGGATGCTCTCGCTCTCATGCACGAACACACCGCCTCCGACGCCCTCCGCAAACACATGTATGCGGTGGAAATCGCCATGCGCGCGATGGCGGAGCGCTACGGCGCCAATCCGGAGGAATGGGGCATCGTGGGCCTGGTGCACGACTTCGACTACGAGCGCTTTCCCAACCCCGATCATGCGCCCGAGCGGGAACATCCCGCGGAAGGTGTGCGGATCCTCGCAGGGCGCGGATTGAGCCCGGAGGCGCAGCAGGCGATCCTCGGGCACGCGGCCTACACCGGCACACCGCGCGCCACGCCACTGGCCAAGTCGCTCTTTGCGGTGGACGAACTTTGCGGCTTCCTCGTCGCCTGCGCGCTGGTTCGCCCGTCGCGCAGTCTCGCCGATCTCGAGGTCTCGAGCGTCAAGAAGAAGCTCAAGGACAAGGCGTTCGCGCGGGGCGTCAACCGCGAGGATGTGACGACCGGTGCGGCCGAGCTTGGCGTGCCGCTCGAGGAGCTGATCGGCTTCGTGATCGCCGCGCTTCGCCCGCACGAACGGACCCTGGGCCTCGGGTCCGCGTGACTCCGAAACCGGTGCTCGAGGAAGATGCCGCGCCGGACATCGTCGAGCGCGCCATGGATCGTGCCGCGGGGAGCCGCCCGATTCCGGGCAATCGTGTCACCCTCCTCTTTGACGGCCCCGAGGTCTATCCCGCGATGCTCGAGCGGATCGCCGCGGCCCGGCGCTGGGTGCACTTCGACAACTACATCATTCGCTCCGATGCGACCGGCCGGCGATTCGCCGATGCGCTCATCGAGCGCGCGAGGGCGGGCGTGGCCGTGCGGGTCCTCACCGACTGGATCGGCTCGATGAGCACCCGGCGCCGCTACTGGCAGCGGATGCGCGAGGCCGGCATCGCGGTTCGCATCTTCAACCCGCCGAAACTCCTCCGGCTGCGGCAGAACCTCACCCGCGATCACCGCAAGCTGCTGGTGGTAGACGGGGAAACGTCGGTGACCGGCGGGCTCTGCATCGGTGACGAATGGGCCGGCCGCACGACGCGGAATCGTCAGCCCTGGCGCGACACCGCGGTCGCTGTCGACGGGCCTGCTGCCGCGGCCATGGACCGCGCTTTCGACGGTGTCTGGCGTCTGATCGGCGAAGGACTCGACGAGGGCGAGATGGTCTCCGACGCGCCGGCAGTAGGGGATTCCGCGGTGCGAGTCGTCGCCGGCGAGCCCGGAGGGGTGCGCGCCTCACGCGCCACCGAGCTTCTGCTTGCCGGCGCGGCGCAGCGGATCTGGCTCACCGACGCGTATCTCGTCGCGCCCCCGGGGATCTACCAGTCGCTGATCGACGCGGCGCGGAGCGGCGTGGATGTCCGGCTCCTCGTCCCCGGCACCAGCGATCTCAGCCACGTACAGAGCTGGACCCGCATGGGGTACCTCGACATGCTCCGCGCGGGGATCAAGATCTACGAATGGCGCGGCGCGATGCTCCACGCCAAGACGATCGTGGTCGACGGCCGCTGGGTCCGGGTGGGCTCGAGCAACCTGAACCTCTCGAGCCTGCTCGCCAATTACGAACTCGACATCATTGCCGAGGACGTGGAGCTCGCGCTCGTGATGGAGGCGCAATTCCGCCGCGACACCGAGAAGAGCGCCGAGATCCGCCTCAAGGGCCCCGCGTTCAGCGGCGGGCGCCGCCGCCGGAGCGCCATCGCGCCCGAGCCGGTGCTGGCCTCGACGCTGCATCGCCCGAGTCTCCGCGAACGGCGCGGCCGAGCCGTCGTCGCCATGCAGCAGATCATGAGCGGTGCTCGCCGAACCGTACTGCTTCCCTACAGTCTCGCCCTTGCCGCCATCGGGGTGCTTTTCATCTTCTTCCCCCACATCATGGCCAGCGTCTTTGCGGTCCTGAGCCTCTGGCTCGCCCTGACGGCCTGGCTCGACGGCCAGGTCCCCTGACCCCCCCTTCGTCCGGCCGTGCCAAGGGGCGTATCTTCATACAAATCAACGACCTCAACGCCCGGAGCCCCCGCTGCGTAATTCGGACGTAGACGATGCCGAACTCGCGCAACTGGCAGTGCGCGGAGATCCCGAAGCGTTCGGCAGCCTGATCGACCGACACGGTCTCGCCGCCCGACGGGCGGCCCGCGCAATTCTGCGTGACGAGGACGACGCGGACGACGCGGTGCAGGAAGGCATGCTGGCCGCCTGGCGGGCGATCGAACGGTTCGATCCCGCCCGTCCATTCCGGCCCTGGCTCATGCGAATCGTGGTGAATGCGGCGCTCGACGCCCGCCGCCGGAGCAAAGTTCGGGCTGCCGAGCCGGTCGCCGAAACGCTGGAGTCGGGAGCGCTCGGTCCGGACCGCATGGCCGAGGCGTCATTGCTGCGGACTCGCATCGACGCCGGGCTGGCCGAGCTGCCGGAGCGACAGCGCATCGCGCTGGTGCTGTTCGATGCCGAGGGGTGGGGACACGCGGATATCGCCGCGACCCTGGGAGTCCCCGAAGGAACCGTGCGGTCCTATGTGTTTCACGCGCGCCGTGCCATGCGAAAGTCGCTGGGAACGCTAGCGGAGGGAATGAAATGACTATGTCGCCGTTCGACAATCAGCCGGATCCGGAGCTGGGGCGTCTGCTGCGTGAGCGGCTGACCGGTCCCGCGCCGGAGGCGTTTCTGCGGCGCCTCAAGGGTGCCGTGGCAGCCGAGCGGGCGGACCAGTGGGACGTGCTCGCCGGGTGGGCTCGCCCGCGGGTTCTCGCCGCCGCGATCGCCGCCGGATTCCTCCTCTGGCTCGGCGCCTGGTTTGGAGTCATGTCGCGTACCAGCGAACCCGGGGTCACCATGGCGTCCTCGCTTCCGGCGCAGGCGGTCGTTTCCGCGCAGCCTCCCGCCGTCGATGAAATCATGCTCGCGCTCCGGGAGAGGGAACCCCGATGACCCGCTCACGTCTCGGAGCCGCCGGTTTGCTGATCGCGACGTTCGTCCTCGGCGCCCTCGTGGGAGGCGCCGCCACCTCACTGGCCGACCGCGAAGGTCACCGCACCCGGGGCAACCACCCCCGGCCCAGTTATGTCGAGCGTCTCGGAGCCGAGCTCGACCTGAGCGACGCCCAGAAGGACAGTGTGCGGGCGGTGCTCGACCGGCATCAGCCGGCCATGGACTCGCTCTGGGAGTCGATCCGGCCGCAGTTCCAGTCGGAGCGGCAGGCCATTCGTATCCAGATCCACGCGTTTCTCACCCCGGACCAGCAGGCCAGGTACGCCACGCTGCAGCGTCAGGACAGTCTCCGCCGTGCGGAGGGAGATCGGAGCCGGAATGGTCGTCGGTAATCGGAGCGCCCTGCTGCTCGGCGTGCTGGTGCTCGTGGGCGTGGTACCGGTCGGGGCGCAGGCACCCAAGATCACCCTGCGGGAGGCAATCGAGCGGGCCAACCTGATCCAGCCGAGCGTCGTCTCCGCGGGGGGGACGGTGCGGAACGCCCAGGCGCGCCAGCGCACGGCCACCGGGGCGTTTCTGCCCAGCCTGACGGTGAGTGGATCGCGCAGCAACAACTTCTCGGAGGGGCAGCAGCTCGACCCCAGCACCGGGCAGTTCACCACCAGCGGGACCTCCACCGGGAGCGCCGGCGCCTCGGTGAGCTCGAGCGTGGATCTGTTCGCCGGGTTCCGGCGCACCGGGGAAAAGAAGGCGGCCAACGCCAACCGGACCGCGGCCGATGCCAATCTGTCGGATGCGCGCTATCAGCAGCAGCTCGCCACCACCAATCAGTTTTTCGACGTGCTCGCCGGCGAGCAGCTGCTCCGGGTCCGGGAAGCCAGCGTCCGCCGGGCCGAGGAGCAGCTCAAGGTCGCCGTCGCGAAGCTCCACGCCGGCCGGGGCATTCGTCCCGATTCGCTGCGCTCGGTGGTGACGCTGGGCACGGCGCAGCTTCAGCTGGTCAACGCGCGGGCGGCCCTGGCTACTGCCGAGGCAAACCTTGGCCGCCTGGTCGGCGCCGACTCGCCGGTTGGCGCGGTGGACGACTCGACGCTGTACGCCCTGCTGTCCCCCGTGGACAGCGCGGCGCTCCGCCAGGAGGCAATGGACAACGCACCGTCGGTCAAGGCGGCGGAAGCCTCCGCGGCGGCCGCCAACGCGTCGGTGAAGGTATCGCGGGCGGGATACTGGCCAACCCTCAGCCTCTCCGGCTCAGCGTCCATGAACGGCAGCTCCCGCAACGACTACACCTTCTTGAATTCGCGGCAGGTCAGCCTCGGCTTGAGCTGGCCGATCTTCAACCGGTTCCAGCGAGAGCAGGGCATCGTCAACGCGCTGACCTCGCTGGACAACGCCGAAGCGCAGGCGGCGGATTCACGCCGCGCAGTGCTCGCGAGCCTGAGCGCAGCCATCGCCGCGCTGGAAGCGGCGCGGCTCACGATCACGATCACCCAGACGAGCGTGCTCGCGGCCGAAGAGGACCTCCGGGTCCAGCAGGAGCGTTACCGGCTCGGGGCGGCCACGATCGTGGATGTGCTGACCTCGCAAGAGGCGCTCAACCAGGCCGAGGTGGACGCCGTGACCGCGCGGTTCGACTACGTGCGCGCGCGGGCGGCGATCTCGGCCCTCATCGGGAGGACGCTGTGACCGCTGTCTCAAGCACCGCCGAGCGGATGGCCATGCTTCCCGCGGACGTTCCGCGCGACGCCATCATCGTCGTCCGCAACATGAAGCGCGAATACGCGATGGGGAGCGAGACGGTGCGCGCCCTCCGCGGGGTCGACTTCACAATCCGCCGCAACGAATTCGTGGCGATCATGGGTCCATCGGGGTCGGGCAAATCCACCCTGATGAATCTCATCGGCTGCCTCGATTCGCCCTCAGAGGGCGAATACTGGCTCAACGGTCACCGGGTGTCGGAGCTGGGGGATGATGAGCTCGCGCGGATCCGCAATCGCGAGATCGGCTTCGTCTTCCAGACCTTCAACCTGCTGCCGCGGGCCTCGGCGCTGCAGAACGTCGAGCTCCCGATGATCTACGCCGGCTTCTCCTCGAAGGAGCGCCGGAAAGCGGCGGAGGCGGCGCTCGACCGCGTCGGTCTCAAGGACCGGATGGCCCACCGCCCCAACGAGCTCTCCGGCGGGCAGCGGCAGCGCGTCGCCATAGCGCGGGCGCTGGTGAACAATCCCAGCATCATCCTGGCGGACGAGCCCACCGGCAACCTCGATTCCAAGACCAGCGAAGAGATCCTCCAGCTGTTCGAGCAGCTCTACGCCGACGGCCAGACCATCATTCTCGTCACCCACGAACACGACATCGCCCAGCATGCCCGTCGCCAGGTGCACCTGAAGGACGGGATGATCGAGAGCGACGGTCCAACACCCGGAAGGTCATGATGCGCATCCGTTCACTTGCCCCGTTCACGGTTCTCCTCCTCGCCGCCGCGTGCAAGGAGAAGCCGAAGGCGGTGGTGTTCCAGGCCGTCCCGGTGGAGAAGCGATCCATCGTCGTCTCGGCCCGGGCGTCCGGCACGGTGCAGCCCGATACCGTGGTCGAGGTCAAGTCCAAGGCCTCGGGCGAGATCCTCGAGATGCGGGTCGAGACCGGTCAGACCGTGGACCGGGGCACCCTGCTGGTCCGGGTGGACCAGCGCACCCCGCGGAACCGGCTCAACCAGGCCCAGGCCGATCTCGACGTGGCCAAGGCGCGTTACGAGAACGCCGAAGCCCAGCGGAAGCGCTCCGACGAGCTCTTCAAGACCCAGTCCATTTCGACGGAGGAGCACGAGACGGCGGTGCTTGCGGTCGCCAATGCCCGGGCCGTCGTGGTGGGCGCCGAGGTGGCGCTGGAGAACGCCAAGATCGCCATGGAGGACACCGACGTGCGGGCCCCGATCGCCGGGACCATCATCTCGAAGTCGGTGGAGCGGGGCCAGGTGATCTCCTCCCCGACCAGCGACGTGGGCGGCGGAACCGTGCTGCTCAAAATGGCCGACTTGAACCTGGTCCAGGTGCGAACCCTGGTGGACGAGACCGACATCGGGAAGATCCGGGCCGGCCTCCGCGCCACGGTGACGGTCGGCTCCTATCCGAATCAGCCCTTCGAAGGGTCCGTCCTCAAGATCGAGCCGCTGGCCGAAACGGTGCAGAACGTCACCATGTTCGCGGTGCAGGTCCGGATCGAGAACCGGAACGGACTGCTCAAGCCCGGCATGAACGCCGACGTCGAGGTGCACATCGGGCAGCGGGACAGCGTGCTCGCGGTGCCGAACGCGGCGCTCCGAACGCCGCGCGACGTAGCCAGCGCGGCCACGGTGCTCGGGATCGACACGGAAAAGCTGAAAACTCTCTTGGCCGACGCCGAGAAGCGCCGCGATTCGATGCGCACCACGCTCGCCGCGCAGACGCCGCGGAGCGATACGGTCCGGGTCGACACTATCGCGAAAAAGCCGGCCGGCGCCACGATGACCACTCCCGACGGGCGCGAGGTCCCGCTGCCCGAGGGCGTGACCGAGGCCGAAGCGCAGGGCCTGATGCGGAAGCGGTTCGGCGGCGGGCAGCTCTCAGAGGCGGAAAACGCGAAGCTCCAGAAGATCATGCAGGCGTTCCGCGCCGGGGGCGGCGGCCGTGGCTTCGGCGGGGGCGGAACGGGCGGCCGCCGCGCGGGCGGCGGCGAAACCGACTTCCAGTTCGGCGGCAATTACATCGTGTTCGTGCGCAAGAACGGCGAGCCGGTGCCGGTCTACATCCGCACCGGGCTGACCGACCTCGATTACAGCGAGGTGGTGAGCGGGGTCACCGCCCAGGACTCGGTGCTGGTCCTGCCGAGCGCCAGCCTGGTACAGCAACAGGCCGAGGCCAAGAACCGAATGACCCAGATGACCGGTGGTGGAGCGGTGCCGGGTATGACCTCGACGACGACCCGTCCGGCCGGGGCCGGCGCGGCCACCACGACGGCGCCTACGGCCGGCGGCGGCTCACGGCCGCCTGGCGGGAGATAACTCCCATGATGATCGGCGAGACGATCCGGGTGGCGTTCACCAGCATCCGGTCCAACAAGCTGCGGGCCGGGCTCACCATGCTCGGCATCATCATCGGCGTCGGCGCGGTGATCGCGGTAGTGGCGCTTGGCACCGGGGCGCAGCGCGCCATCGAGGCGCGCATCCAGGCGCTGGGTGCAAACCTGCTCACCGTCTATCCCGGCCAGTCGTTCATGGGCGGACGGGCGAGCGACGTCCGGGTGAGTCTGACGGTGGATGACGCGACGGCGCTCGGCAGGGACGCCAAGCTGCTCACCGCCGTGCAGCCCGAGCTCTCGCGCTCCCTGCAGGTGAAATACGGAAACCGGAATTTCAATATCAACATCCTGGGGACTACCTCGAATTATCCCGGAGTGCGGAACTACACCATCACACACGGCCGGATGTTTACCCAGGGCGACGATGGGTCCCGGCAGCGCTACGCGGTGCTCGGCTCCGCGGTTCCGGGGATGTTCGGGGTGAACCCCGTGTCGCTCATCGGCACCACCATCCAGATCCGGGGTCAGCCGTTCGAGGTCGTCGGCATCCTGAGCGAGAAGGGCGCCGCGGGCTCGTTCCAGAATCCCGACGAGCAGATCGTCATCCCGCTGGGCACGGCGCGGTTCCGGATGTTCGGCACCGACCGGCTGCGCTCCATCGCGGTGCAGGTGAAGGACGGGGTGCCGCTGGACCAGGGCATGGTGGACATCGAGCGGGTGATGCGGCGGGAGCACAAGATCGCGCCGGGCGGCAACAACGACTTCCAGATCCGGAACCAGCAGGACATTCTGGCCACGCAGCAGCAGACCACCGAGACTTTCAAGATGCTGCTCGGCAGCATCGCGGCGGTGTCGCTCGTGGTCGGCGGCATCGGGATCATGAACATCATGCTGGTGTCGGTGACCGAGCGGACCCGCGAAATCGGCATTCGAAAGGCGCTGGGCGCCACCAAGATCAACGTCATGCTGCAGTTCCTGATCGAGGCCCTGGTGCTCTGCATGATGGGCGGGCTGCTCGGGGTCCTGGTGGGAGCGGCCGGCGCGAAAGCGATGTCGCAGTTCCTGGGATGGAACACCTTCATCTCGCCCGCGGCGGTCGGCGTGGCCTTCCTCTTCAGCGCCCTGGTCGGACTCTTCTTCGGTTTGTGGCCGGCGCGCCGGGCGGCGAATTTGAATACCATTGATGCGTTGCGGTATGAGTAGGACCCGTCAGCCGCTGAGAGCTGACGGCTGAAGGCTGATAGCTTTCCTCATGCCACATAGCATCATTCTGGGAACCGGTCGCGCCCTCCCCGCACGGGTCGTCACCAATGACGACCTGTCGCGCTTCATGGATACCTCGGACGACTGGATCCGGGCGCGCACCGGGATCCAGGAACGGCACTGGATCGTGCCGGGGGAGTCCGGAGTCTCCTTGGGCCGGGAGGCGGCGCTGGCCGCGCTGGGCATGGCTGGCCTTGCACCAGCGGACATCGACGCCATCGTCTACGCCACCTCCACCCCCGATCATTTCGCCCCCGGCAACGGAATCTTTCTTCAGCGGGAGCTCGGACTCACCAACACCGTGCCGGCAATCGATATCCGGATGCAGTGCGCCGGATTCGTGTACGCCCTCTCCGTCGCCGACGCCTATATCCAGACCGGTACCTTCCGCCGCGTCCTGGTGGTTGGGCAG
>Ga0210377_10001034_pt1 | contig 25935 bp, 20 predicted proteins | sample PLM4_65_b1redo_FD_155480 | JGI IMG/M metagenome (GOLD analysis project Ga0210377, IMG submission 155480) | Groundwater sediment microbial communities from an aquifer in East River, Colorado, USA - PLM4_65_b1 redo | ecosystem: Environmental > Terrestrial > Soil > Riparian zone | place: USA: East...
TCGCTGCCAGATTCATCAGCACGACATGCAGCTCAGCGGCGAATACTTCGACTTCGCCATTCCACCCAGGCAGGCGCAGATGTGGTTGTGGCAGGGGGATTGACGGGGCAGGGCGGGTAGCTGGGGGAATGAGGAAATGTCCTCACTGGCACTTGCGGGAGGTTTTATGAATAAGATTGTGACAACGGTGGTCTTATATTTATTTATATCAGTTGAATTTGTCATATTCGCTGAATTTGCCGTTGCCCAGACGGAATCTGAGCGATTGCACTTTGAGGTGGAGCCAGGATGGAAAGTCGGGTACCAAGCTGAAATACCTCAAAAGTTTTCTATTACCGAGTTCATCAGGGAAGGAGATGACATAAATAACTGGAAAGAGTTGCTGACCATTCAAAATTACGTTCCATCTTGGGGCGGTTCTTCACCGGAAAATGCGTTAAACGAGTTAAAGACGGCCAGAGAAAAGAATTGTCCAGGTGGAACCAGATGGAATGTTATCGAGAAGAACAAAGACAGCGTTTTGTACGAGTGGCAGGCAAAGCCTTGTCTTGGCTGGCCAGACCAGCATGAAATCGCGAGGATCATTTTCGGGAAATACAACAGATTTGTTGTTAGATACACGGTAAAGCAATATAAGATGCCGGATGAACAGCGAGATTACTGGATTGGAAGGTTTTCAAAGGCTGGTATTGAGACGAAGTTCCGGAAGCCGCCCCATACGATTGAGGCGGAGGTCAAGGCAGAGGCGCAACGCGATTTCGAAACAATTCTTGATTTATGGCGCGACGGAAAGTATGGAGAGCTTCTTGCCAGGACTACGCCATGCTCTAATAAAAGGTTTAAGGCAAATTGTGAGGAAAAAATTACTAGTCTTACCCGCAAACCGGCCTGTTGCTGGGAAAAGATCCGGGATGTCAGCATCACCTTTGTAGATGAAAAGAGTGTTAAGCTTAAGGCAACAATTGGTTTAGAGGGATTTGGGACAAAGTCCGTCACTAAAATCTTCCCTTTAGTCAAGGAAGATGGGGTCTGGAAAGTTCGGTTAGAAGACGTGATTTCCCTTGGCCAATAAGGCTGATGAATCATTGTTTGCAGCAGACAAGCTGCTGCACCCAGACGCAACCCTTTATAGATTTCCCGAGAAGAGTTCGGGGGAAGCAACCGATCAACCAAGGGAACTCGTCCACAACACCGAAGGAGATCTGAAATGATCAAAGTTGCGGCAGTAGTGTTCCTGGCCCTTCTGATCCCGGTGACCGCCTCTGCACAAAGCCCAGAGTCAGCGGGCTCGGGCACTCGCAATGCCTCCACCTTTGTGAGTGATGTAACCATTCCGGATGGGACGGTGATGAGTCCAGGTCAGAGCTTTACCAAGACCTGGAAGATAAGAAACAGCGGGTCTGCAAGCTGGAGCGGCTACAACCTGGGCTTTGTCGATGGCGCCCAAATGGGTGCGCCGTCCTCTGTCTCGGTTCCGATGACACCACCGGGAGCGACTGTAGATATAAGTGTCCCGATGACGGCGCCGAAGGACGCCGGCAGCCACTTGGGTAACTGGCAAATGCGCACTGCCGATGGGAAATTCTTCGGAGAGGGAGCCGTTGTCCTTATCCTGGTGAAGTCTTCTACCTATGAAGGACGCACGTTCGAGAATTGGGAAACAGACCTTCAAGCGCACACACCTGCTGATCGCCAGAAGGCTCTTGATGCACTTAGACGCTTCGGTCCAAGAGCAACGTCGGCTATCATCAAGACCTTTCGCAGTGATCCTGACGAAAACGTTCGAGTGGTGGCCCTCGGAGCCTTAGCGGACATCACGCCGCCAACCAACGACGCGGTTAGAGTATTCCTGGGGGCGGCAACTGACCCCAGCCCTTCCATCAGCACGATCGCGATTATGATTATTCAAGAAGCGCTCCCGTTGAAAATCGGCACGGAAACGGAGCCCGTCCTCGTCGAGGCGATGCGCGATGCCAACGCTATAAGACGCCAACTTGCGATCCAGTTGCTAGGTCATCTGGGTCCTGCGGCCAAAGAGGCAGCGCCAGCTTTGCGCGAGCTGGCGGACCACGACCCTGAACCCCAAGTAAGCAACATTGCCAACGAAGTTCTCAAACTGATCGAGCGGCGCGGCGTAGTGTCGGGAGATAAATATAGCAGTCCGCGAAACTGGTTTAGTGTTCAGGTGCCGAAATCAGCCAACTGGACTAACGTACCATTCTCCATCCAGGATACAAGTGTGAATCAACCAAAAGTTAGTAACTATGATCTCGTCGCTTTTGAGGTCAAAGACTTTGGGGAAGTCCTGATCACCGGCGTACGGCACATTCCTGACGACGTGCTTGACAAGATGAAACAGGATGATAACCGTACAGTACTGTCGAATCTTGCTTATAAAGCGCTTAATGACTGGCGAGATTTTCCAATAAAACCAAAAGTAGTTGAAGAGACATATCTGAGTACACCGCACGGAGAATCGCTCCTTCGCGTTTATATGGCAGAAAAAGCCTCGCTGCTTGTAAGCGCCACTGGACGCAGGCCCACCGCATCGGACACTTTTGATACCTTGATCGCTGTAATTGTGGCAAAACAGAGAAATCACTATGTCTATGCAATAGCTGAAAATGACGCTGAAAGTAATGGCACAGACAAAAACAAAGAAGCACTGCAGCGGAGGGCGCAGTCATTTTTTTCAAGCGTAGTTGTACATCGATCCCCTTAAACTGATTAAAAAGCACGGATCGTCATGGTAAGGCCGAATGCGCGGGACATGGAATGGATGAAGGGGCAGATCGAAGCAGGCAGGATCAGGATTGTCATCGACAGGGAGTATCCGCTGGAGCAGATACGGGTAGCCCTTGCCTACAGCGAGGCGGGGAAGGCGAAGGTAAAGGTAGTGATGAAGATTACTTAAAAAACTGTCAAGAGCTGAGATGTGATCCTTATTGCTTTTCCCTCGCCAGTCCCCGCTTTAAATCCTTGACACCCTCACTCCCCCGTTGTATTTTTCAGCAAATCCTAATCGTTCGCAAATCCGCTCTAACCAGTTATTTACAAGGAGGAATCATCATGAAAAGAATCGTCCTGGCAATAACGGCGCTCCTCTTCCTCTGCGGCCAGGCGGTCGCCGGAGGGGGGCTCGACGGCTTCCTGAGCAGCCTCAACGTCCAGGCCCGGGCCGACCTTCCCGGCTTCTCCGCCAGGGTGAGCACCCAGTTCGGCGTCCCCCGGGCCCAGGTCCAGGCCGTCATCCAGACGGTAAAGGAGCCGGCCGACGCCTTCATGGTCTTCCAGCTTGGCCAGATGGCCAGCAGGCCCCCCGAGACGGTCGTGCAGGTCTACCAGACCCATAAGGGAAAAGGATGGGGGGTGATCGCCAAGGAGCTGGGCATCAAGCCTGGGTCATCCGAATTCCACGCCCTCAAGCGGGGAGACTTCGTGCTGAGCGGGGCGCCGGCCGGCGGGCCGGGCGAAGGGCACGGTAAGGGGAAAGGAAAAGGCAAGGGGAAGGGGCATAAAGAGTAGGTTGAAAGGGGGACGGTCGGCAGAAAGCGGCCCGTCCCCTTTTTTGATTGACGCGAAATTAATATTGTGTCCCCGGAATTCGCCTCAGATGCCTCCCATGTCCCCAGATTATCAAAGGAACTTATGTCAGGTTCAGGAAAATTGCGGCGATGGTACGGGTTGCCGACAACATTATTATTGGTCGGCATACTCTCGATCGTTCTGCTCCTGTGGGTCGAGCGGATCAGCGAGAGACTGAGTAATGATGCAGACATTGTCGATGCGATCATGGATGTTCAGATCAATACCGCTTTATACCATCTCTGGTTGGAGGAGGCTATCGCCGGCAATGTGCCGGTAACTGCGAAGGATGCCATGGCCAGGTTGGATCAGGCGATACACCTGGTCGATGTAACCCTCCACGGAGGAGAAGCTGAAAATGATTGGATTGCAGAACCTCTCGAAGAGCCGGAGCTGCGCGCCCGCGCGGAAGCGATCAAATCCGTGCTCATGAAGTTAAAAATTCTCGGGCTGGAACGTCAGCAAAGGTCCAACAAATCAGGAAGCGGTTCGGGCCTCGAGCATGAGTTTCATGCGGTCTTCAAGGAATCTTTCGGAAACCTGAGGGCTTTGGAAGATATTCTCGAAAGAGACGAAGCTGCAAACAAGGAAAAATCCAGGCTCCTTTTCCGTGGCATCCTGGTCATCTGGGCGTTTATCGTGGTTGCTGCAACAGCAGGTCTCTGGAGCCGCGAGAGGCAGAGAAGAAGCGCCGAAGAAGAACTGCGGAAGGCGCATGAGCAATTGCTCTCTCAAACAGAAGAATTGACAGGACACCGCGAGCATCTCGCCAAGTTAGTTGAAAAGCGCACCGCTGAATTGACGGCCGCAAACGAGCTTCTCCGGGTTGAAATCGCCGAGCGCAGGCAGGCAGTGGAAACGCTGAAAGAGACGGAAAAGCAGATTCGACATCTCTCTTCCAGGCTTTTAAATGCCCAGGAAATGGAGCGAAAGCGGATATCCATGGAGCTTCATGATGAATTGGGCCAGGCCCTGAGTGTCACGAAGCTCCGGATAAGGGCCATTGAGAAAGGACTGAGTGAAGGCCAGCCGGAAATAAGGGAAGAGTGCGAGGAACTGCTGGGGTACATGGATCACGTCATCGAGGATGTCCGCAGGCTTTCCCTGGCCCTGAGCCCTACCGTCCTCGAAGACCTCGGCCTCACATCCGCCCTTCGCTGGCTTGTCAGCAACTTCCCGGTAATTCCGAACACAAAGATAACGGCCGATATCGCCGAGATCGATCATCTTTTTCCGCGAAATCAGTGGATTACCATCTACAGGGTTATTCAGGAGGCCCTCACAAATATCGGGAAGCATGCTCAGGCAGAAAATGTATCCGTCGTTGTCCGGTGCCATGACGATACGGTCGTCTTCTCAGTCGAAGACGACGGGAAAGGGTTTGATCCGAAACGGGCATCGATGAGAGACGTTTCCGGGAAAGGTCTCGGTCTGGCGACCATGGCCGAGCGGGTGAGGATGATGGGCGGAGTTCTCGATCTATGGAGTCGGGAACGGAAGGGCACCCGGGTCACCTTCAGTATCCCCGTCGAGAAAGGAGGGGCATGAAATGGATCGTTACCGGATGGTGCTTGCCGATGACCACGTTCTGATCAGGCAGGCGTTGGGAGGGCTTATCAAAGGGGTTGCCGACCTGGAGGTGATTGGGGAAGCCGGAGACGGTATCGAGCTCCTGTCGCTCTTGAATACATTGATCCCGCACATGGTCATTCTCGATATATCGATGCCGCATCTCCGCGGGGTTGAAGCTGTCCATGGAATAAAGAAGAAATATCCCGATGTGAAGATACTGGTCCTTACCATGCACAAGGAATACCTGCATCAGGCCCTCTCCGCGGGCGTCGACGGATATCTCCTGAAAGAGGATGCGGACCGGGATCTTTTTTCCGCCATAGAAAACATCCGGCAGGGGCGAGTCTATATCTCTCCCCGCCTGGCGGGAGAACTTTTGGGAAAGCGGGCGCCTTCATCCGAACCGCTGTCAATCCGCGAAAAAGAGGTCTTGAAATTGATTGCAAAAGGAAAATCGAACAAGGAAATTGCGGAGACCCTCTTCATCAGCGTCCGCACCGTGGAGAGCCACCGTGCCGCCATCCTCAAGAAATTGAAATTCAAGAACACCGCCGACCTTGTAAACTACGCCATTCAAAAAGGATATGTTTAAACTCTTCACCCTTTACCCGATATCGTTTCAACAGAGTCCCCCACTTTTCCCGTCGCATAAAAAATCCAACAAATCCAACCAATAGGCATCTCGCGCGCCCTGTAATCCGTATTTCTACGGATAAAATTTATGAAGAAGCCGTATTTCTACGCATTGTAACCATGAAGTTTATTAGGTAGTCTTTGTTTCAAAGATGTAATTTATAGCAATAATCTTCCGAAAAGCCGACCCCTTCGCGAGAAAGGTTAGGAAAGCCGCGGATCTTCCTCAATAGAAGATGGTCGGGTTGCCGAAGAAGAAACTAACGGCATGCCCGGCCTTTTCTCATATTCAATGGGATAGGAGGAAAACAGGAGGCGAGCATCGACCAGATCAGGCATAACCGCCCCGCCTGCCCAACAAGGAGGTGATCGGAATGGATGGCGGGCACTCTAACTGCGGTAAGGAATCTGAAGCAGGAATTCGACAAGAAAGGAGAACCAAATCATGAAGATTAACCCATTCTTTAAAGGGAGAAGGCCCCTGGTCCTGACGAGAGTCATGGCCGCAATCCTCTGCCTGACCATGGCGCCGTTGTCGGTGACGCCCGTCATGGCCGCGCCGGGAGGGGTGCTACAAACGCCGGTCGGGCCGATGGAACTGCCGATCGAAGTCGAGATCGAGCTCAGTCCGGCGGGGTCCTTAAAACAGGCGGCTTTGTGGAAGGAGATGTACCAGCTCCTGAAGAACCCGTACGCAATCGATTGTCCGGCAGACAATCCTGCGACTGCTGAGAACGAGAGCTATTACTGCACCTCGACGCTCCCGCGCCGTGACGGTTTCGGCGCAACCTTGCCCGCCCTCAGGATCTATTCGCCGGGCTATAACTTCCTCACGGCACAGCCGATGCGCGTGCGCACTTCCGACGGGGAAGTGAGTTGGGACCAGCCTGGACCGATGTTCGACCCGGCGGAGAATGCCGGGCTTAACGCATTCAACACCCCGACCATACTGCGGACCCCGATTGGGCACATTGTGGCCTGTCCAAACCCGGCAATCGGCGGCTACCAGGCAGCAACGATCCCAGCGGACTTCTGCACTGGCAAGCCTGACGGGAGCCTGGTCGTCTACAACAACACGGGCAGCGGCATCATCCCTCCGACCGGGACCGTCGTGGCGGTATCGGCCTTCGTTGGCGGGCAACTTGTCGTAGATGGGGAAGTGATCACCGAGCTCGAGGCGCCGGTTAACGAGGAGGATTTCTTCCGGCCGTTGACAGATACGTCAGGTGTTGCGAACCCGCTGCGCCCCTATATCGGCAGATCCGGGGCAGAGGTACTGGGAAAGGCCCTGTTCTGGGACATGCAGATCGGCAGCGATGGCGTCCAGGCCTGCGGCTCGTGCCACTTCCATGCGGGGGTGGATAACCGAACCAGGGGTCAGCTCAACCCCAACATCAATGGCCCGCTGGCGAATAACGCCCTCTTGACGATCAAGCCAGCCAACACGGACGTAGTGGCCACCGACTTTCCGTTCCACCAGGGCGCGCAGGACAGTCTCACGACCGACTCCGACGACGTCATGTCATCGATGGGCGTCAGCCGATTCAAGCAGTTCGTCGACATCCCAACCATCGGGAGTTTCCTCCCGGCCGTGAACGGTGTCCGAGCGCTGCCGCCGGACACTGGCACCGTCGCGCTCGACCCTGTTCCGGTCAACGAAGGGTTCAGAAGAGTCGAACCACGAAATACGCCCACAATGCACGGTGCGGCCTTCAACTTCGACAACTTCTGGGATGGCCGTGCCCGCTTCACTTTTAACGGCGGCAGCGTGTTCGGACCTTCCGATCCTACCAAGCACATCTTCATTGACCCGGGCACCCCTGGACCCGGTGGCGGCCCGCTCCAGGGCGCTACCAACGGCCATATCAGGCCTGATCTCATTGTCGCGGGAGATCCTACAGCGGACCAACCGGTCAGAATCAAGTTCTCCAGCCTGGCTTCCCAGTCGAACGGGCCGCCCCTCTCCAACTTCGAGATGTCCTTTGACGGACGCAACTGGGCCAAGATCGGTAAAAAAATGCTCCAGACCGGTGTAACGCCCCTGGCCAATCAGTTGGTGGCAACCGATGACAGCAGACTCGGCCCCTTCTCAAACCAGGGTGGTTCTGTCTGTGCAACCCTCGGCAGACCCACGGCAATAGGCAAGCCGGGGATCTGCGCCACTTACAACGAACTGATCGAGGTGTCCTTCGATCGCCATTTCTGGCAGAACAACGGCCAGCATCTCAATGGCGCGCCTGCACCGTGCACGAGCGCTGCTGTGAATGGGGTGCTGACTCCTGCCGGTTGTGACCCGTTCGATGGATTTGTTTTGACGATTGCCGGTGGTGGGGCTAATCCGAACAACACCAACCAGTTCCGGCAGAGAGAAGCGAACTTCAGCATGTTCTTCGGGCTGTCGGCGCAGGCGTACGAGGAACTGCTGATACCCGATCACACGCCCGCCGACCGGTTCTTTGACGCAAATCAGAACGCCGGTGGTGGTGTCGGTGAGCCCGGGGACCAAGCGGTTCTGTTCCCCACGCTGATACGCGACCTGATTGACGACGGAAAGTTGAACGGCACGCCGGGTGCCGACGTCGCATTGATCCCTGACGATCCGGCGACGCCGTGGCACGACGCATTCGGCCCGGATGAGTTGTTCGGGTTCGACCTGTTCGCCGGCGCCAATCTCACAGCGGCACTCGCGCCGGGTCAGACCGTAGACCCGAGATCCGGGCGAGATAGGAACCCGCTTATTACGAACTCTGTTGGACAGACGATCAGAGTCGGCTCCAATCCCTTCACCCGGAGCGCAAAGTGCATGCTCTGCCATCTGGGCCCCGAGCAGACCGACCACAGCATCAACATCGCCCACGGTCTGCTGAAGAACGACGCCGAGTTCGAGTATCCGGTTCCTCCACGCGTTCTGGACCCCACTACTCCCGCCACGTTTGCCGACAGCTTCCTCCCGGCTCCGGAGCCCTCCGGATCGTCCAGGACCGTCGTGGGTCTGATCCTTGAGGAGGAGGTCGGAGAGGGAGTGGCCCAGGACGCGGTGGAAACCGAACCTCGCGATTTCCAGGTGTTCGACGACCCTGCCACGCCTTGGGACGACCGGATCATCGCGCAGGAGAGCAACTTCGCCTTCGGCGACCAGGGCGTCTACAACATCGGCGTCCGGCCGTTCACTGACGACATCGGCCGCGGTGGCAACGACCCCTTCGGCTGGCCGCTCTCGCTGGCGGCGCTGACCCTGAAGAACATCGGCGGTCAGGCGTTTGAGCCGAACGACAGCGAGTTCGAGAACAATGTGATGGCGAACTTCGATCCGGCCGATATCGGGGCGACGTTCGAGGAGACGGGAGGCGGCGCCGTCTTCCCGGGCACCACGCACACGCTCCAGTCCATCAACCCCGGATTTGAACGGGACCCGAGCGTGCCGCTGATGCCGGAGTACATGATTCCCTGGATCCATAGCCTGCCGGCCGGCGAGCTGCACCCGCAGATCGACGAGATGGCGGGTATGGTGCCCAACACGATCAGCGCACCAAACGGCGGCCCTGGGATCGAGTTCCCCGAGATCATATTCGGGGCCGACTTCCATTGCGCCCTCTACGATCCGGCCACGTTCGGATTCGGACCGCCCAACTTCGGATGGGGGCCTCCTACTTCGACCGCAAGACTGTGTCCACAGATCCAGTCCGGGGTAGCGGGCAACTTCCCGTTCCCGTCCCAGGGCACGTGGCCTGTTCCCAACCGCGTGATGCGGGATGGCGCGTTCAAGGCGCCCCCCCTGCGCAACGTGGAGATGACCGGTCCGTTCTTCCACACGGGCAGCTTCCTGACGCTGCGCCAGGTGGTGGACTTCTATTTCGAGGGTGGCGATTTCCCGGTCACCAACAAGCAGAGCCGGGACCCGCATGTCGTGAATCTCGAGATGCAGGCGTTCGCGTTCGGTCCGACCCAAGGGACATTCGGAGGGTTCGACCTCTTGACTCCATTCGATTGCTCGACTGATGCGCCCAACGATCCGGCATACCCGCTCGTGCCGGGCACCGGGCCGAACCGCTGCGGCGACTTCAGTTACCTGGTCGGCAGCTTCGGGGATGGCCTTCCGGACGGGGCGTTCCTGTATGACCAGTATCCGGATAGCGACCATCCGCTAACACCGGAACCTGTGTTTGCGTCACGGGCAGAGGCGCTGGAGGATGCGAAGAACTCGATCGTGAAGTTCCTCCTCGCCCTCACCGATCCGCGGGTGAAGCTCGAGAAAGCTCCGTTCGATAAGCCCGAGATGTTCGTGCCGATCGACGGAGCGGCGCCGGAGAACGTCGCCGGCCGCGGCACGACGCTTGTGGTCGGTGGGACGGACCTTGTCTCGCTCTCGGGTGTTCCTTGCCCGGCGGTTGGGTCTACTGGTACTTGCTTCCGGCAGATCCCTGAGGTGGGTGCCCTGGGCATCGCGACTCCGCTTCCGGGCTTCCTCGGGGTAACATCCGTTCCGCCGAGCGATCTGGCATTCAACTGCACCGCGAGCTTAGGTCCGGTAAGTCACTTCTGTTCAACTATTACCCCGTAGTGGGTCTACCCGTGCTCATCCCTCCCCGTCCGGGAGGGGTGAGCACGGGGTATTCTTGGAGAAGTCATGAAAACAAAGCAACACATTATTGGTACATTCGTAAAAAGCCGTAATTTAAAGAGGCATTGTTCGACTTTTTACGAAACTATCAATACTATTGAGGCGTTGCCGTGTATTTTTATAATCCTGGCGGTTGCCGCTTCACTCTTTACCTCCAATGATTGCGCTTGGGCCGCGCAAAAGGGGAGTTCGGCAAAGGCCCAATCCGGCGTCAAGCAGGATGCGCCCGATAACGGAGTCAAGCAGGAAAAGCCGGAGCTCGTGGCCCGGGTGAACGGGGAGCCGGTGACCCGGGCGCAATTTGACCGCATGGTGGCCAATCCTCTCACCCTGAGCCAGGCTCAGCGGGAACTGGGAGTCGAGGCGCCGGACAGTAAGGAGTTGGAACGGCTGGCGGTGCGGAAGCTGGTCCACCTTCGCCTCCGGGTACAGGAGGCGGGCCGCCGGAAGATCACGGTTACCCAAAAGGAACTCGACGAGGCCATTACCGCGTTGCGACGTCGCTTCAACGATCTCAAGGACTTTGGGGTGTGGGTCAAGCAACAAGGCCTTAACGATCCAGAGCTGTTTGAGACCGTCCGCACCGACATGTTGGCGGAGCGGGTGACCACGGCGCTGGTGGAGGGAGTGCGCGTCACCGAAGAACAGACGCAACAGTACTTCGAGGCGCACCAGGACGATCTGATCATCGGCGCGGAGGTCCGGCTTCGGATCATTGCCGTCTCCAACAAGGCCGAAGCCCAAGAGATTGTGGCCGCCATGCAGAAGGGCGTGCCGTTCGATCGATTGGCCCGGCAGCGGTCCATGGGACGGCTCGCCGCGAAGGGCGGGGACACGGGATGGGTCGATTTCCGGACTCTCCCTTCGCCGCTGCGAGAAGCCACCGTGGAACTAAAGCCGGGAGAGGTCAGCGGACCCTTGCAGCAAGGCGCCGACGAGTTCCTGATCGTCGGGTTGCAGGACCGGCGCCCCGTACGAGCCAAGAGCCTGGTCGAGGCGCGCCCCGAGATCGAGCGGCGCCTCCTTCCTGTAAAGCAGCAGGAAGCCATCGAGGCATGGCTGTCGGAGCAAGAAAAGAAGTCGAAGATCGAGATGTTTCTCTAACCTGGATATTCACGTCCGGGAGTGGATAACCAGAAGAGGTCATGGAAAATTAAGGAGGCACATGAAGACCATGGAAGCGTTGACGAGAATTTTTTTGGTACTGGCGTTCGCCGGTTCATTATTATCCCCTTATTGTTTCGCTCAGGCCTCGGGGCCGGATGACAAAGCAGTCCCGTCCGCGGCGGCGCAGCCCGCTCCGGAGCTTAAGGCCTCGAAGGACAAGCTGAGTTATGCCCTGGGCATGGCTCTCGGGAACCAGTTTCGGAACCAGTCGATCGAGGTGAACCTGGATCTCTACCTCCGGGGGCTCAAGGACGCCTTTTCCGGCGGTAAGACGCTCCTGACCGAAGCAGAGGCCCGCGCTGCTGTAAACGCGCTGCAAGTTGATCTGAAAAAGAAAAAACCCGCGTCACCGGGCGCTCTCACCGATATGAAAATTTCTTTCAAAGTGGACCCCCGAGTCACCGGAGGCATGTACATGGGCGATCGCTGGATTTCGCCACCCACATTCGTTCAGGTCGGTCTTCCTGATGTGAAAGAAATTTCCGTGGAAGCCAGATGTGAGGGTTTGGATGCCAAAGGAATGCCTTTGGCCATAAAACCTCAATGGATACCTGCGGACCCCGAGATGGTGGCGGTATCGCCCAGTACAGGGAACGAAGTCAGGATTGTTGTGAAGCGCGCCGGACAGAGCGGCCTGGAAGTGGCTTTCCAGGGGGTTTCAAAGAAACTGTCCGTCAAGGCTGCGTACAAAGGCAACGCCCTTCAGGTGGAGATAACGCAATAATGGATGCAGCATCAGCCCTTTCTCCGTTCTTTCGGAAACAAAAGCAGTTCCAACTCCGATCGTATCGGGGTAATCATACAGGAGGTAATGTAATGAAAATGAAAAGGATCATGAGGTCACTGGTTTTGTATTTAACGTTGTTGGTTGCCCTCGCGGCCTGCGGAGGTGGCGGTTCGAGCGGCGATACCGTGAACAAGGGGAATTCGGTAGTCTCCGCGGTAGGTAAACCCGCGCCCCTGGATGCCTGCCCCAGCGGCGGCATCCAGGTGGAATCGGGTCTCGATGAGAACGGTAACGGGATACTTGATCCCGCAGAGGTTGACATCACGCAGAATGTCTGCAACGGGGCGAACGGCACGAACGGCCTGTCCGTGCTTGTGTCGGTAGCCACTGAAGCGGCAGGAGCAAACTGCGCCAACGGCGGCAAAAAAGTGAGCGTGGGGCCCGATACGAACGGGAACAGCGTCCTGGATTCATCAGAGATAACCTCCAGCGATAACATCTGTAACGGAACTAATGGAACTAATGGAACTAATGGAACTAATGGAACTAATGGAACTGACGGAACTAACGGAACTAACGGCCTCAATTCCCTCGCAGCAATCGTGCCAGAACCTGCCGGCGCCATCTGTCCAAGCGGCGGGCTGAAGCTAAGTTCGGGGCTTGACTCAAATTCAAACGCGGCCCTCGATTCCGGAGAGGTTTCATCCACGAACTACGTCTGCAACGGCGCAACCGGTCCTGCCGGCCCCGGCGTTACATGGGTGGATGTCACCGGGACATCAGCGCAGGCTGCATCAAATACCGGGTATTTGGCAAACAATCCGGCAGAGGTTACGGTAACCCTTCCCGCCTTGCCTGCTGTCGGCGACATTGTCCAGGTCTCCGGCATCGGCTCGGGAGGCTGGAAAATTGCACAGAATGCCGGGCAGTCCATAATAACGAAAAACCTTCCCGGAGGTATCGGCGCTCTCTGGACTTCGCACGAGTCGCCCAGGATTTGGCTCTCCGTAGCGTCATCAGCGGACGGAACAAAGCTGGCTGTCGCGGTAAATGGCGGTCAGATTTACACATCCGTGGATTCAGGGACGACCTGGACTCCGCGCGATGCGGCCAGACAATGGACCTCCTTGGCCTCCTCCGCGGATGGGACCAAACTGGTCGCCGTGGTATTTAACGGACAGATTTACACATCCGCAGATTCCGGGGCGACCTGGACTGCGCGCGATGCGGCGAGAGGTTGGTCCTCCGTTGCATCATCTTCGAACGGAACCAACCTGGTTGCCGCGGCAACCGGCGGCCAGATTTACACGTCCACAGATTCCGGGGCGACCTGGACTGCACGCGATGCGGCAAGAAACTGGTCCTCCGTGGCTTCATCTTCGGACGGAACCATGCTGCTTGCCGTGGAGTTCGGCGGCCTGATTTACACATCCGTAGATGCAGGACTGACCTGGACCCCGCGCGATGCAAGCAGGAACTGGTACTCGGTAGCTTCCTCCTCGGACGGGACCAAGCTGGTTGCCGTGGTGCAAGGCGGCCTGATTTACACATCAACGGATTCAGGGGCGACCTGGTTTGCCCGTAATACAAGCAGAAACTGGTCCTCCGTGGCTTCCTCCTCGGATGGGACCAGGCTGGTTGCCGCAGTGGATTTCGGCTTTATTTACACATCAACGGATTCAGGGGTGACCTGGACAGCGCGCGCTGCGGATGCAGACAGAAGTTGGTCCGGCGTGGCGTCATCTTCGGACGGGTCCAAGCTGGCTGCCGTGGAGTACATCGATGGCCTGATCTGGACATCAAGCCCAAAGACAACGATCGGCACAGCGGGCTCGATAAGCGGCAGCCAGTATGATGCCATTGAACTGCAGTATGCCGGGAACAATACCTTCACCGTCCTGAGCTATACGGGTTCTTTTGTTGTGCAGTAAAAAAGTAAATGGGTAAGCCCGCGGGTCGGGTTTTGTCTTCTCATGCCCGACCCGCGGAAACATTCGGAGGTTGTATCATGAAAATGAGTCTGAAATTTTTGCTGCTCTGTTTCTTGATGTTGCCGGTCCAGTCCGAGGCGTTTGCGTCTCCGAACGTGACCATCGTTCCAATGTCGGACAACGTTTACGCGATCCAGTGCGGCGATTTTTCAGACATACGTACAGTGGACATCACCATACAGTATGATGCGGCGGCTCTTACCGCCCCCCGCGTTGTGCAAGGCGGCCTTGCCGCCGACACTACCATAGCAGTCACCGACTCGAAGCAGGGCGTGCTCCGGTTCACGCTCGACCATAAAGCGCCAACCTGGTTACGGAGATGGACACGCCCTCTGAGCGGGCAATCGGCGATAAACGGGTCCGGAACTCTCGCAATCGTAACGTTTGTTCGCACGATGAGTACCGGCGCGGACATTCTCTCCCTTGCCGCGTCTGCAGTATCAGGCACGGACCAGGGTATCACGGTCGCATCGCAAGTGGTGAACACCGGGAAGACGGCTGACAGCGGCGCGGCAACGGAACAGCAGGGCGGGCGGACGGCGGCGCAACCTGCGCCGTGGGGGAAGGAAAAGGCGCATGATACGACACCCGCTGCCACGGTCGCTAACGCTTCTGCAATAACAGCGACACTTCAGGTTGGCGGAGCCGGGATGGCGGATCCCTCCGGAGGACATTTCCCATCCGACGACGGGGAGGGAGTAACACCTTTATTAAATCAACCCGCCGTCAAGATACGGCAGCCGGACAATGATGCAACTAGTTCTCCGATAATAACGAAGACCGAATCGAATAATAATCCAGTCCCGAAAACGTCGGAGCAAAAAAAGACCATGCTGTATCAAAGCGTTCTGGAAAGGTTCAGGGGATACAAGGGGGAAGAAACGCCAGAGGCCCTGATGGCTCTGTTCTCTGCCGGCGGCGAGGGCGAGGGGAGGCAGAACCCGCCCCTTGTGCTCTCTGATGGGAAAACCACGTTGAACGTCGTTGTTGAGCTTAACGGTAAGGACAATAATTTTTATCTAGACGGCGCAAGCCTGGTTTCACTGAAAAACAAAGAGAAGAACTACTGGATTGTGGAGCTGTTGCCGAAAAAGAATGCCTTAACGGCAACCATCATCATTCCCAGGAACGATCAGCAGCATGTGACGCCGTTGACTGTAGCTCCACCTTGGGACGTCACAGTCTACCAGTCTTCCGGCAAGTCAGCAGAGGCCGATTTCCGGCGCTATTTAAAGGAGCGAGGAACGGCAAAATCCCCCCGTTTTGACCTGAACGGCGACGGACGGCGTGATTATATCGACGATTATATTTTTACCGCCAACTTTATCGTCAAGTGCGACTCCAAGGCAAAAGCACCGACTCCTCATTAGGGTACCTGGCGGCCCTTCGGAAGGGGGGAGGATTTCACCGCTCTGGCCCGGAAGCGGTCCCCATGGGGGATAAATTACCAGTAGCGGCTAGCTCAAAAAACCCCAATCCCATATGAAGTTCGTCTTTTTTGAGAAGGACCATGGACTATGAAAAACAGCGTGATTAAGCCAATCCGGATAATCTTTCCAATCGTTTTTTTCTTGTTATTCCCTTGCGCATGTACCCAGGAAAAACAGAGCAAGCCGGAACATGCCGAGTCTTACAGCAGCCAGGGAAATGCCTATAGCCAAAAAGGTCAGTATGATCAGGCGATCGCGGATTACAACAAGGCTCTCGAGATCAACCCAAGGTATGCCGCGGCCTACCTCACCCGGGGTGTTGCCTATGGGAAAAAAGGCCAATATGATAAAGCGATCGCTGATTTCAATAAGGCCGTTGAGATCGACCCTAAGAATGCCGGGGCTTACTATAACCGGGGAGTTGTCTATGAGGTTAACCACCGGTATGATCAGGCGATCGCTGATTATACCAAGGCTCTTGAGATCAACCCAAGGTATGCCGGCGGTTACCACAACCGGGGAGTTGCCTATGGGAGAATAGGCCAACTTGATAAAGCGCTCGCTGATTTCACCAAGTCCATTGAGATCAACCCAAGGTATGACGGGTCCTACTACAGCCGGGGAAACGTGTATGGTAAAAGAGGTGAATATGATCAGGCGATCGCTGATTATACTAAGGCACTCGAGCTTAACCCAAGTTATGCGGTAGCCTATTACAGTCGGGGGAGAGCCTATTATCTCGGGAAAGAATATGGCAAATCCATGGAGGACGTTAATAAGGCACAAGCTTTAGGCTACAAAATTCCCGCTGAATTTCTTGACGATCTTCATAAGGCTTCAGGAAAATAAAATTTGATCTCTGGGGGCAGGAAGGAAGGGGACCCGGTTCACATCCAGTATCCCCGTCGCGAAAGGAGAGCGTTGACATGGATCGTTACCGGATTGTGCTTGCCGATCACTATGTTATGGTCAGGCAGGGGTTAGGGAGGATCATCAAAGGGGTTGCCGATCTGGAGGTCGTCGGGGAAGCCGGAGACGGTATCGAGCTCCTGTCGCTCTTGAATAAATTGACCCCGCATATGGTCATTCTCGATATATCGATGCCGAATCACCGCGGGATTGTCCCTGGAATAAAGATGGAATATCCCGTTGTGAAGGTTCTGATCCTGACCACGCACAGGGAATACTCGCATCAGGCCATGGCCGCGGGCGCCGACGGTTATCTCTTGAAAGAGGATGCGGACAGGGATCTCTTTTTTGCCATCGAGAATATCCGGCAGGGACTAGTCTATCTCTCTCCCCGCATGAAGGTAGAGCTCTCAGGAGATCGGGTCCCATCTTCTGAACGGTTGTCTATCCGCGGAAATGAGGTCTTGAAATTGATTGCAAAAGGAAATTCGAACAAGGAGATTGCGGAGACCCTCTTCATCAGCGTCCGCACCGTGGAGAGCCACCGTGCCGCTATCTTTAGGAAATTGAACTTGAAGAACACCGCCGACCTTGTAACCTACGCCATTCAAAAAGGATATGTTTAAACTCATCACCCTTTACCCGATATCGTTTCAACAGAGTCCCCCACTTTTCCCGTCGCATAAAAAATCCAACAAATCCAACCAATAGGCATCTCGCGCGCCCTGTAATCCGTATTTCTACGGATTAAATTTATGAAAAAACCGTATTTCTACGAATTGAAGCCATGAGTTTACCGGATAGTCTTTATTCAAGACATGGAATTTGTAGCAATAATCTTTCGAAAAGCCGAGCCCTTCGCGAGGGGGGTGCGGAAAGCCGCGGATCTTCCTCAATAGAAGACGGCCGGGTTGCCGAAGAAGATATTTTCGGCATGCCCGGCCTTTTCATATTCAATGGCATGGTGTGATTCCGGATAGGAGGAAAACAGGAGGCGAGCATCGACCAGATCAGGCATAACCGCCCCGCCTGCCCAGCAAGGAGGTGATTGGAATGGATGGCGGGCACTCTAACTGCGGTAAGGAATCTGAAGCAGGAATTCGACAAGAAAGGAGAACCAAATCATGAAGAGCAATCCATTCTTTAGGGGGAGAATGCCCCTGGCCCTGACGAGAGTCATGGCCGCAATCCTCTGCCTGACCATGGCGCCGTTGTCGGTGACGCCGGCCATGGCTCAGCCGACAATAAGCGGCAACATAATAGACAACTCCGGGTTGATCCCCTTCCAGCAGGCGTTTTTTGCCTTCGAGGTGGAGAGCGCCCTGGGTTCGTTGAAAGACGTTGCCATCTGGGACGAGCTGGAGCAGATGCTGGACAACCCGTACCAATTCGCCCCTGATCCGAGCGTGCCGGGGAACGAGCAGGGCTATCCGTCGTACCGCTTGACCCAGGAGCGCCGCCGGTCCTTCATCTACCGAAACGCGGCGGGCGAGCCGTGCGCGCCCCTCAGTGCGGGCTGCAACGAAGTGCCGCTGCCCCGCCACATTATCCATCCGCTGAATTACAACCACATGAACGGCGAAGAACTGCGCCTGCTGAACATCGACTACGAGGGAGGCGCGTGGCAGGTCCCGTATCAGCTCGTCCAAACTTCTCCGGGCGATCCTGGTGCCACGCCCCCTGTGCCTGCGTCGTATGCATTCACCTATCGGCCCATCGACGTCTCTCCGGGCGAGGGCCGCGTTGAGGACGACGAGGCGGCCATCGACTTCAACAGCCCCATGGCGCCGGATACCCCATTTACCATCACCGCTGTGGACGCGTTCTTCTTTCCTGGTCCTCACCCGTGGGGCAGCACACCCACCGGAGAGGGCGCGCTGATCACCGGAGCCGATCCGGGCGAGCCGGGCTATCTCGGGTTCGGAGTGTTGGGCAACAACCCCCCCGCCAGGAGGGGACAGTATTCGACTCCGGCCGTCCCTGGGATAGCATCCACTGCAACTCCCATTCCCGCAACCGCGCGACTCTTCGATCCGGTGCGGGGACTCATCCAGCCGCGCAACGCCGGAGGTGTCGGGGGCCTGCGAAAACCTTCGCTCAGGGTTCCACCGAACGGAACTCCGAGTAACCCCTTATACACCAGGAACTCGGCGGCCAACCTCGCTGCCGATCCCGCGGCCTTGCTGCCTTCGAATGAGAATGATTACTACGCGGGGGGTACGGGCAATGTTACCCAACAGCGTGCGCAGAAGGTGGCCGCAAGGGCGGCGGCGGCGGCGTTGGGCAAGGCCCTGTTCTGGGACATGCAGGTGGGCAGCGATACCGTCCAGGCCTGCGCCTCGTGCCACTTCCACGCCGGCGCCGACAACCGGACCAAGAACCAGACCAACCCCAACCATCTGGGCGGGGACTTGATCCTTCAGCTCCACGGAGGTGTTCAGAACACGGACCTCGTGGCAACCGACTTTCCTTTCCACCCGGGCGGGCAAGACACTTTCGGGCCCGGCAACGACATCAACGACGTCTCGTCCTCGATGGGCGTGCGATTCCGCCGGTTCGTCGACATTCCACCAATTGGAACCCTTGGTCCGCCAGACGCGTTTGGCGTAAGCACACTGCTGCCTGACATCGGCGACGACCCGCTTGGCGGGCAGAGTGCCGACCCGATTCCGCTCTTCCAGGGACTGCGCCGGGTCGAGCCGCGCAACACCCCCACGTTTTTCAACTCGGCCATTAACTTCGACAACTTCTGGGATGGCCGCGCGCGTCACGACTTCAACGGCGGCAGCGTGTTTGGCGCCTCCGACCCGCAGAGCCACGTCATGGTCGATCAAGGCGGAACCATCGTGCCAACGCGGCAGATCATCCGGTTCGCCAGCCTGGCTTCGCTGACAACCGGCCCGGCGCTGAGCGACTTCGAGATGTCCTTCCAGGGACGCAACTGGGCCAAGCTCGGCAAGAAGCTGCTCCAAGCGGGCGTGACGCCCCTGGCCAACCAGTTGGTCTCCACCGACGACAGCGTGATGGGTCTCTACTCCAACCAGGGTGGTTCGGCTTGTGCAGCGTTGCCGGCAGCGGATCGCTCCCCCGGGGCAACGGCAGCCGGCAAGCCGGGGTTGTGCATCAATTACCCGGGCCTGATCAAGCGTGCCTTCTTCCCGGCACTCTGGAGCAACACGGGCCAGCACCTCAACGGCTGCTACACCAGCGACCCCCTCGGACTCCATTCTCCGGCTGAGCTGTGTGTCGCGGGCAGCGTCGCTATCCCGGTCCTCCAGGATACGGACGCCGACGGTAACGGTGACGTGGTAGTCGGCAGTCCCACTGACCCGTTCGACAACTACGTTCTCACGCCTGCCAGCGGCCCCGCTGGTGCTAACAACACCAGCCAGTTCACCCAGATGGAAGCCAACATGTCCCTCTTCGCAGGACTGTCGGTACACGCCTGGGGCCTCTTGCTGGTCCCGGATGACACGCCGTTTGACCGGTTCATGGACGCGAATCCCGATACATTCGCATCGTTCGGAGAGTCCGGCGAGCCGACTCTCGCTCTCGATCTGCCCAATTGCTTCGGACCGAACGGAACGGGCGGGGTGCAACCCTGCTTCGTCGAGGTCGGGAACTTCAAGCGGGAGCCGGGCGTTGTTGCCAGAATCAACTGCCCGCCCGAGAATCCAGCCGGCTGCACGGACGTGCCCGCCGGCGGCACGCGTACGGTGAACGACGCTACGGTCGACCCCTTGATGGGCCTCGACTTCTTCCTGGGATCCAACCTGTCGCTCAAGAACCGCAACTTCAGGTCGCTCCGCTGCGGTGAGTGCCATGCCGGCGGGACCTTGACCGACGCCACCTTCGGGGTCAGTCACCAGACGAGCTTCATCGACTTTGTCCAGGAGTTCTTCACAGGCCAACCGGGGTCCGAGAAATTCCCGGAGCCCTTGGGTCGAGACCGGGTCATCTCGGGCTTCAGCCTCGAGGGCGAGTTGAATGAGAACGCCCAGGACGCGATAGAGCGCAATGTCCTGGACTTCTGCACCGTAACACCATGTTCAGTTCCGGCTACCGATGCCTTCGGGAACGTGGTAAGTGGCTTGCCACAGGGCGGATTCCCCCAAGGCATGGGCATGCTCGACAACGGGATGTACAACCTCGGGGTGACACCCATTGGGAACGACATCTCGCGCGGAGGCAATGACCCGTTTGGCTGGCCGCTTTCGCTGGCTCGCCTCGCGCTGAAAAACCTCGGCGGCGTGGACTACAGCCCGGGCGGTCACCTTGCGACCAACGGATTCGCCCAGCCCGCCACCCCTGGAAATCCGCTGCCCACCTTCACTCCGACCGCGACCGGCACCGGAGCCGACTACTTTATCGACGCAAGTGGCGGATTGTTCGACCCCACCGCCCAGGACCAGCAGATCAACTATGGCTATGGGGAGGAGCCCAATAATCCGCTTCTGCCTCCTCACTTGGCGCCGTGGGCCAGCAACATCCCCGTGGGCGACGAGTCGAACCAGGATGAACTGTTCTTCGGACTCAACACGCTCATGCGGGAGCCGATGCTCGAAGGATTCGTCGATGCGTGGGGTCCTTTCAATCCCGCGGCCGTCATCGGCGAGGCCTTCAACAACGCGAGACAACCCGAGATGGCTGCGTGGCCCAACGTCAACCGGGTGAACTCACAGGGCGCTTTCAAGGCGGCTCCGCTGCGCCATGTGGCCAGAACCGCCCCGTACTTCCACAACGGCGGCAGGCTGACCCTGCGCCAGCAGCTCGACTTCTACATGAAGGGCGGCGACTTCCCGCTCAGCAACTCCGCGCACCGGGACTTCCTCATCATGAACCTGGACCTTGAGGACGAAGCCTTGGGCGGCTGCATTGTCACGGCGACCGGCCGACCCGTGCCCCCCGACCTCACCACCGGCATCTGTCCTGCCGGCAGCGCGCCGGAATTCACCGAAACCCAGAAAGAGGGGATCAGAGTCGCGATAATCGACTTCCTCCTCGAACTCACCGACGAGCGGGTGGACTTCCAGCGCGCTCCCTTCGACCAGCCCGAGATCTTCGTGCCCTTGGACGGCAAGGCCCCGGACAATGGCCTTCTGGCTGGTGCAGTCGTCGCCGGTCGGCAGGGCTTCCTGAACAACACGGCTGGCGAATGCGATGCCACCGACCTCAGCGCTGGGGCGTGCTTCCGCCAGGTTCCGGTGACGGGCGCCGCGGGTGTCGGGACCCCGACCCCGAACTTCCTCGGGGTCACGGACGGCCCACGCCTGGTCGGATCTGCCGCGAATTGCGGTGCCGCCCCGACCAATCACTACTGCCACTAGGCAGGACTCTCTCTGCTCATCCCCTCCCTACCCAGGGAGGGGGTGGGCAGAAGACGTTATCAGCCCGTGGCAAAGATCCCCGGCTGCAACCTGTCGTACGGTGGCCGAAGGATTTTCGTCACGGGCTCTTTTTAATGATGGAGAAAGGAACATGAAAAACATGAAAAGTACTTTTGCACTGTTCACGAGAACTGTCCTAATCCTGGCGCTCGCCAGTCCGCTGTTCTTCTTTGATGAAAAAGCCGCCGCTGAGGACAAACCGCTTCTCCAGGACCAGAAGGCGAAAAAGAGCTACGCAGTGGGCCTCCAAATGGGCAACCAGATCAAGACGGCGGCGCCGCTGGAGCTGGATGCCGATCTGGTCTCCCGTGGAGTAAAGGATGGCTTGGCGGGAGCCGAGACCCTCCTGACCGAAGCGGAAATGAAAGCCGCCCTGGAGGAGCTCCGGGCTGATGCCCGGACGAAACAGCAGGAGGTCCTCAAGCAGATCGCGGAGAAGAATAAGACGGCGGGCGAGGCTTTCCTGACCGCGAACAAGGCGAAGGAGGGAGTCGTCACCTTGGAGAGCGGTCTCCAGTACAAGGTCCTGAAGGCTGGTGACGGGAAGAAGCCCACCGTGAACGACACGGTGGTCTGCCACTACCGTGGCACTCTGATCGACGGTACGGAGTTCGACAGCTCAATCGCTCGCAACCGGCCGGCCACGTTCGCCCTCAAGCAGGTCATCAAAGGCTGGGTCGAGGCCCTTCAGCTCATGCCCGTTGGATCCAAGTGGCAGCTCTTCATCCCGCCCAGCCTCGCCTACGGCGAGAAGGGCCCTCTCGGCACAGGGCGCAGCAAGATCGGGCCGAACGCCACGCTCATCTTCGAGGTGGAACTGCTCTCCGTCCAAGACACCGTGGCTGCTGGCGCTGCGGCCGCAGCGGACAAAGGCGTCTCGGCGATACAGGTTGCCTTCAAACTGGATCCCCAGCTCACGCAGGGGCTGTACATGGGAGAGCGCTGGGTCTCGCCACCCACGTATACCACCACTCTGGAGACCGTCCAGGTCAGAGCCCAGGCTGTCGATTCCAAGGGAAGGCCAACGAACGCAGACCTCAAATGGATCCCATCCGATCCCGAGATGCTGACGGTATCGCCCAGCGAGGGCCAAGAGGTCAAGATCGCAGTGAAACGCGACGGACAGAGCACGCTGAAAGTGGCATCACAAGGGGTTTCCAAGGAGTTGCTCATCAAAGCGAAGCATGAGGGCAACTCCATGCATGTTGAGATATCCGGCGCGCAATAAGGCCGCCATGACCGATCAGCAGATGGATGCCGTCATTCAGGCGCTTCAGAAGAAAATGACGTCAAAGCAGCCCGAAAAAAAGAAAGAATTGGCTGGTAGTCTCTTACGACTTGAGTCTTTACACAATGTGATCAAAATAGTTTGAAACTGCTTGAATTATAAAATAAATAGATGGGTTTTATTGCCAGAACACTTTCCTGTTTTGCCGGCTCAAGCAAAGGCCATTAGCCACGGATTACACGGATTAGCACGGATGAAAAACAATGGGTATAGGTAACAAACGGTTTTCAAGGTTTTATCCGTGAACATCCGTGGCGTATGGTTTTTGTCACTTACGAATCACAAATTTACCCGTTTGGTTCTGGCTACGCCTGCTTAGGGGAGTCCGCATGTAACCGGGGAGTTGTCTATGAGGTTAACCACCGGTATGATCAGGCGATCGCTGATTATACCAAGGCCCTGGAGATCAACCCAAGTTATGCCGGAGGTTACCATAACAGGGGGGTTGCCTATGGGAGAAAAGGCCAATATGATAAAGCGCTCGCGGATTTCACCAAGTCCATTGCACTCAACCCGAGGTATGCCGGGGCCTACTACAGCCGGGGAAATGTGTATGGTAAACTTGGCAAACATGATGATCAGGCGATCGCTGATTACACTAAGGCTCTCGAGGTTAACCCACGTTATGCTTTAGCTTATTACAGCCGGGGGAGAGTCTATTATCTCAGGAAAGAGTATGGCAAATCCATGGAGGACGTTAATAAGGCACAAGCTTTAGGCTACAAAATTCCCGCTGAATTTCTTGACGATCTTCATAAGGCTTCAGGAAAATAAAATTTGATCTCTGGGGGCAGGAAGGAAGGGGACCCGGTTCACATCCAGTATCCCCGTCGCGAAAGGAGAGCGTTGACATGGATCGTTACCGGATTGTGCTTGCCGATGACCACGCTCTGATCAGGCAGGGATTAGGGAGGATCATCAAAGGGGTTGCCAATCTGGAGATCGTCGGGGAAGCCGGAGACGGTATCGAGCTCCTGTCGCTGCGGGCTTCCCACCCGCCGGACTATGCGACCTGGCCCGGCCGCACAAAGCATGCAGACCCTCCTGTTTTCTGCGATTATTTTGCGGGGCCCGGCGCAGCAGCGCACCGGTCGGTGATGGTCGCCAGAGCGGTCCCCTGCTCCAGTAACGTCCCTCCCTCCACCAGGCCCAGTTCCTTTCCCGGTTCCAGGGTGGTGATGACCGCCCTGCCGATGTAGCGCAGCCCTGCACCAGCGGCTTCCTTCACCCGGATCGACCAGGCATTGTGGAACACCAGCGGCCGTCCCTCCGGGTCCGTGCCGATGTAGAGCATGACGTGGCCCGGTTTGAAGAACAGGCTGAGAAAGGGGAGCCCCTGCCGCCCGATCGCCTCCTCCTTCTCCGGTGGCGTGAAGCCCGACAGATTCAGCCGCTGTGGGATGGAGGCGAGCTGATCAGCAGCGGTGCGCGGCAGCCAGATCCCGAAAGGGATAAAAAAATCCCGGAGCATCGCCGAACAGTCCCTCAGGCCGTACATCTCCCCCCAACCGTAGGGCTGCCCTATCAGCTGATTGCCGATCAGGGCCACGTTTTCCCGGTTGAACGCCAGGGGGTGCGGGGCGGCCACCGCACGGGGAAGCCGTGCCATGTTGCCGACGGCCTTGCGCCCCTCACCCGCCGCCGCAACTTCCACCTCCCACCACCCTTCGCCCGCGGCAACAAGCGGGAGAATGGTGCCGATCTTGGCCCCGTAGTTTGTCCCTCCCTTGCCGTCGTTGACCGTGGCGTAATCACGGACGATCACCAGCTGCGGCAGCTTCATCCGGGCAGTGACGAAGTCCGGGTCGGCCAGGGCCAGGTCCCGGGCCTCCATCCAGCCGCAGGTGTACGCGGTCTCCACATAGAGCCAGATCCCGTCGCGCGTGGCATGGAGTATCCGGAGCGGTTCGTTCAGCTTTACGTTGGGGTACTGGAGCATGTCGAACGGGTAGCCATCCGGGGCAGTGAAGAGCGGGAGGCGGGTCGGCAGCCCGCGCAGATGGGACGGGGCGACGGCTATGGCCGCCTCGTTGCGGGCGGGGAAGGTTTCCAGGGCGCAGTTGTCCAGGAGTTCCCGCAAGAGCTTCGGCGCTACGAGCCGCCGGTTCTCCCCGTACCAGGTCGCTCGCGCCACTTTCGCCATGAGGTTTTTCTCCTCGACAAGATCGCAGAGGGGGACAGTACGGGTCCAGGGCGCAAAAAAGCGGACCAGGAATTCGTCCAACAGGGTGGCGCGGCAGCTGTCGCCGATCGCCAGCCGCTCCCCGGCAGCGTCTGCATAGGGGGTGATCTCCTGCGGGAGGCGGAGAACGTCGGCGATCTCGGCGTCACGGGGAGCGGGAGGGCGCCCGGCGGTCGGCCCCTTCGCAGTCGGGCAGGCACAGGCGCCGAGCAGAGCCAGCACGGAGCAGAGGATACCAGCCGTTGCAAAACGGCGTGCCATGGTGTCAACGGATAGACCTTTCATTCCCCCCCCTGAAGAGCATGAACGCCTGTTCGTTTGAAGTGTAGTATTTTTTTCGGGCTTGGCAAATATCCTTCCCCTCAAACAATAAAACCGAAAACGCTTCCGCTCGATTTGCATAATTGCGAATGCCCGCAATCCTGCAAAAAGCCTCTTTATCC
>Ga0210377_10001035_pt1 | contig 25932 bp, 24 predicted proteins | sample PLM4_65_b1redo_FD_155480 | JGI IMG/M metagenome (GOLD analysis project Ga0210377, IMG submission 155480) | Groundwater sediment microbial communities from an aquifer in East River, Colorado, USA - PLM4_65_b1 redo | ecosystem: Environmental > Terrestrial > Soil > Riparian zone | place: USA: East...
AGCCAACAAGTTAACTCCAAATCCTTTCAACCCATCGATAATTGAAAAATAAACAGACGCAGCAGTATCAAGATCAGGATGCGATTCTATAGGGGTCTGGAATAATTCCGCCCCCTCAATCGGTTGGAGAGCATAGCGAAAAGCAACCTGACAGATGTTCTTGCGAATCATTTCATCTGCAGAGTTTTTCAGACGATCAGATAAAACTGGCACGTACACTAAAGGACCGGCCCGCCGCTGAAAACTAGAAGCCTGGGTAGTTTGTTCTTCCGGTCTATTATTAAACAAAGAAAATAATCTGTTTAATTGATGTCGAAGTTTTTTTGGATAAGAGAACGATGCACCTGAAGGAATAACTGGAGAAATAGTGGCATCTTTAATCAGCTCTTTTTCAAATACAACAGATTGCAAGCCAGAAGAAAAGCGAATGGCGCGGCCTACCTTGTCCCAAAGGAACCAACGGGAAAGTTCTGCGTAGTCATCACAATTGCCACGGATGTTGGTATCTGACATAGATGACCATTCACAGGTAGCTTTCCAGGCTAATTTGTCAAGTTGATCTAAGTAATTATTTGTGACAGTAACTTTCAAAACATACTCATTTTTTTCTTACACACGGCTATAAAACACTCGGCAAGTAAAAAGTTATCATCAGATGTTTCAACAATTCCTTTTTCTTGCGCACGATTAAAAGGAGATGAGTCACCAGAGTTTTGATTATATAGTCCGACTATTTCAAAGAGACTTGACAATAAAGTAATAAATGAGCTTCTATCATATTCTCTGACATGGTGGCTTGCTATTGCAATAGGCCATTTATTTGGTGTTGAGCACACCAAAAGGCCTCCAGGTATCAAAATACGGTAGAACTCTTTTATCAGATCATGGTCGTTTGATATATGTTCGATGGTTTCAAATGATACTATTATGTCAATAGTCCCGGATTCTAATCCGGTCTCAGTTCCCGATGATTTCCTGTATGTAACGCAGGGTAAAGAATGCTCATTTGTAGCATAAGCTATTGCCTCAGTACAAATGTCGATACCAATAACGCTTGTAGCTTCCCCTTTTATAGCAAGTAATTTGGTGCCATAACCTGTTCCGCAGGCAATGTCTGCCACATTTTTTCCAGAACAATAGTTAGAAGCGAATTCATATCTGGATAGATGAAACAGCCGACGACTTTCATTAAATATCAATTTTGTAGCATCCATCCTTTCTTCTTTGTTGTCGTACAACCAAAATAATTTATTATATTTCTCGTCCTGTCTTAGAACACTAGAAATAGCCAATAACTCATCAGTTATTTTTGATTGTCCTTCTAAAAGCTTATCTATGGTGTCGATACGTAGATAGTTCTTAATTTTATTCTTTACTAAATTAAACATATTGTTAAGCACCTTCATACTTTTTTGAGTTCATTTTTGTTGACTTCTAGTAAACCATCTCAGCCGGTTATTAGATTTAACCAAATTTGCTTGAGCCTTGCGAGCATTCCACTGCAACTCAAATTGGTCTTCGATCAACCAGCGGACACGGACGTCGTCTTTGTCAAATCTGGGTTGAGAGTATTTTCCAGGTGCATTCAACAGATCAATATATGCCGCTTCATAATATTCTATAAGCGTCGCATCATTCCAATAGCGCTCCATCCATTTTCTTGATTCTCTACCGAATGATTGCCTCAGGCCGGCGTCAGACAAGAAAGCGTCAAGGATATATTCCGCCTCCTCAATTTTTGTATTAACCCAGGGGATTTCATTGCACCCGGTTATTTCTTTGATAATGTTTTCAGTTCTTTGATCGATAAAACACAACGTGGGTTTGCCCATTGCAAGCGTTTCAAGGCTCGAAAGATGATATGAGCCGGTGATTAGGTCATCGATCGCTAAAGTAGATTCACGTTTGAGGCGCATACATTCACTATGAGGCTTATCGGTAATAATTTGCAGCTGTACATTTTTGTGTCTCGATTGTATTTGTTTCAGTAGTCGAATTGTTTCGGGGGCACCTTTCGTATCGAAGCGTGAACCATTTTGTATAGTATCCCATGCAGATTTATTAATGGAAGGACTGTATGCTATTATTTCTCCAGTAGTTTCTTTACATGGTGCATACGCGTCTTCATTTATCGGCACGATATTGGGCACTACTCTCGCCAATGGGAAAAATCGCTCATGGTACTGAGCAATAACCAAACTTGGTGTTTTATCGTTTACAATAGATGCAGCGAATGTAACGTCGCCATGAGCAATTGTTAAAGGATGTGAGTGAAATTGCCGGATGCAGGGGATCTTTGTCGCAGAGAAATTGAAATTAAAAGGGTTCTCAGTGCTATCGAGAGGAAAATAGTGGTGTATATGAAGAATGTCGGCAGCTTTGATTAATTCGAGACATGTATCTCTGTCCTGATTCCAGCCGTAACCGCCTCCGAAAGTACGGGTGCCGTAAGCATCCGGGTTCAAGACGATTAACTCAGCAGTAAAGTTTGTATGCGCGTTGATCGCATTTACAATACGGATAGGACTGCCAGCTAAAGGAGTAACTGACACATGCACGACATTCATGAAAGTTTCCTTGTCCTGAGTTGAGCATCACGATATCGTGGCACTAACACTTAAGGATCACTTCAAAGATATTGCTTAAATGATCACACAAAAAAGGTTGTTTCAGATGTGATTAACCTAAAGATTACTAAATATTCCTTTTACCATAACGTATAAAATTAGATAATTTCCAATAAGCTCTATGTGGTTTTTTCTGAAATACTTTGTCACTTGAAACACAAAAACCGTAATAACCAATTTCTGCTAACAAACCTTTTCGTGTATATTTATTACAGTGCATCCCGATTGTTTTCGGATGAATGTCTGTAGGGCTCGGACAGATATATTTTTCTCCGTGTGAAATATAATCCTCATCAACTGAATAAAATGGTGTATCAACAACTAGATAACCACCATCGGCGAGAGAGTTGTATATCATCGGCAAAAGATCTAACAGTTCGTTTCGAGGAATATGTTCTATGACATCAAGCATAAATACGACATCAAATGACCTAGTATATTTTTGAATCTTAAAATGATCGAATATATCGTCAACAAATAATTTGTATTTGCTGTTTTCGCAGTGTTGTACAGTATTAACCGCCAGTTCGTATGCTGCTGGTGAAAAATCTATTCCTTCATAGTAAGCTACATCTTTTGATTCAAGCATGTAACGGGCTGATTCACCCCTGCCATAACCTATCTCCAGAACTCTTTTTCCTTTAAGATCTACAAGATCAATTGCGTCACTAATTTCATGGAATATCCCCCCCGATTCCCATTCTTTTGCACCTAATGCTCCATAATCAACACTGTGACCATTCTCATCTCTACTTAAGTAATATTCCCTGGTATATTTTTCTCTCAAATAACCCACAATTACTCCTTGAGTTTAAGTACATTTTACAAATTTCACACTTTTATTTAGTAATACCTTTCCAACAAACTCGAGAGGATTATAATTAATAGTCTTACTATTCAATACTGCAATCGGCTCAGCAAAACCAAGATTTTGCGTGTAATCGTAATTAAAAGCAGAAACACCTATAGAATATTTACCTTCAAGAAAAAGATTGTTGTCAATTATTACAGACATTGAATAATTACCCTTCTCAACATTAGATCTGAATTCATCTCTTTTAACCAGAAAGCCAGCTACAATCTGACCATCATTTGCTCTAAAGGTGACACCAATGACAAGACCGTATTCCAAATTATGGGTTATGCTAAAATGAACATTTAAACTGAATTTATCTCCAGTCAAGATGAACTCATGCAGTTCCCCACTATTGTTATCAATGAATGCCTTCTTAAAATTAACAGTCATAGAACACTCATTAATTGGTTTATTTAATTCAATCTCCTGAAATATATTATCATATCGTTCCGTTACAGATAAAGTTTCTCCTTGTTTATCTACGCGACCTTTATTCAATAATATCGCTTTATCAGCAAACGCATTAATATGGTACATATTATGAGAAACAAGAATAATTGATGTCCCATTCTTTTTTATTTTCCATAAATGATTCATGCACTTAACTATAAAGCCCTTATCTCCGACAGCTAGCACTTCATCAATTAACAATATATCTGGTTCCATCTGGGCTGCCACCGCAAATCCCAATCGTACTTTCATGCCTGAGCTGTAGTTTTGTACCGGAGTGTCAATAAAACCTTGAATATCTGCAAAGTCGACAATTTCTTCAAGTTTTCGATCGGTTTCTTTTTTTGAGTACCCAAGTACAGAAGCATTGATATATATGTTTTCCCTGCCAGTTAAAATAGGATTAAACCCCGCACCAAGTTCAATCAATGCCCCTATTTTACCACACAAAGTTATTCTGCCGTGGTCGATGTTGATTAACCCGTTCAGCATTTTCAATAACGTGCTTTTCCCGGAGCCGTTGGGCCCAATCAATCCCAAGCACTCACCGCGCTTCAGTTCAAAACTCATATCATTGATAGCCCAGAATTCGTCAGGGCGCAGCTCGCGCTCACCACTTCGGCCAAGCATCTCACTGGTCATATCCTGAACACCATACCAGAGCGACTTCTTCAGACTGCGGCAGAATTTTTTACTTACGTTGTCAACTGATACCAGTACATCTGACATCAGGAACTCATCCTTTCTATGATTATCGGCATTGCGACACGGTAGATAATCCACGCCACAAACAGACCAATCACAGAAAAGCTGCTAACAATTATGAATGGAGAAACATTGATAATAATACCTTTGGTCATGAGTTCGCGTGCACCGACCAGCAGGGGACTTACAGGATTAAGTGTTGTAATCAGGGAATAAGGAAATGACTGTGGTGGTGGATAGACGACCGGAGTTACAAAAAACCAGAACTGGATGAAAACCGTCAAAGCGGAGCCGATATCACTGTAGAGCATGCCGATTGGCGTAAGAAACAATCCGAGCGCCATGCCTAGAAGAATAAGGGCCAGAACAGCCGGAATCGAGTAGATCAATCCAAGCCCCAGAGACATCTTGAAAAATAACATCACGGCCAGAATGACAACCGACTTGATGGCCACACTGAAAAGCACCTCATAAAAGGCTGCAACAATGAGTGCCTCACGGGGAAAGTTGATCTTGGAAAGCATTGACTTGCTGTTCTGGACGGCTTTTAGAGGCGCATTTATACTCTCAGAAAATATCTGCCAGAGAGTAGTGCCGATTATGGCGAATACCGGGTACGGAATGTCAACTTTGCCGAAGTTGACCACGTTCTTAGCCTGAAGAATAATAAATACAATCCCTGAGAGCAGTGCCGGTAAAAAAGCCCAGAAAATCCCGAGAAAACTCTGTCGGTAGCGTGCGGAAAAATCACGTACAAAGAGCCGCCATGCAAGCTCTCTGGAATCCTTAAGGTCGCTCCACATCGCCTTGGCAAGTTTTACCGGTGAACGTATCTGAGATTCAGGCGTATAAACAGTTGTCGGCAATGTATCGTCTGGTTGCATTGTTATTGTACTTTCCAAAATACATATCATTTTGTGTAGTCAATATTTCTTGAAGTAGCGACTAAATGCCCTTTTAACAAGCAAGTCCAGATTATGAAGATAAAGAAGCTTGTGTCGCAATATCATTAAAAGCATCATCGCAATTTTTTGATGCAATAGTAGTGAGTGGTCTCTAGAATCATTCCTTACTCTGTAAAAAAACATAGGCTCCGGAATTTTAACAACCTGCTTGTTAAGTTCGGATAGTGAAATCCAAAAATCCCAGTCCTCCCAGCCATATATCATTTTCCCACTGTAACCGCCGACAGTCTTCCAGTCGTCTTTCCTGAATAACGCCGCAGGGTAGATACAATTGTCAACCAGGAGCGCCCTAGGATCATAGTCCGGCAGCGAATCCACCCCTTCACGTTCACCGAACAAAACCCGTTCACAATAAACTATGGCGACTTCATGTCTGGTTTCAAGCACATTAACAGCCAGTTCAAGGTAGTCAGACCCAATTTTGTCATCGGCGTCCAGCGGCAGAATATAATTACCCTTCGCTTCTGCTACACCTCTGTTTCTGGCAGACGAAACACCTTGGTTGGAAGTATGAATCACCCTTGTTTTCGGTTTGTCGTAACTGGCCAGCAATTTGACGGTTTCCGGATCCGTAGAGCCGTCGTTCACAATGATGATTTCGAAATCCTCAAATGTTTGTCGCAAAACTGATACCACTGCATCGTCAAGATAAGCACCAAGATTGTAACATGGTATTATAACGGACACTTTCGGCATTTACAATCTCATTTTCATTAATGGTTACGCCCAATTTTATCGGCAGCCGACAGAAGACGACTAATAAAAATCTTGTTTATTCGTTTCTTCACAGCATACTCAAGGCGATAAGGGAAAGCCCACATACTATGCTTTTGTAAGAACTCCATTCTGACCTTAAATTCTTCTGCGTAAGCCAAACCGGCACCCACAATAGATCTACTGCCGGGGTGTATCCTGAAACCAGCCAGCGGCCTGTCTAAAATCTCCGGGTTGGCTAGCGCACCCAAACGCAACCATAGATGGTAGTCCATACAATATTTTACGGTCAGATCAAAACCACCAATTGCATTGAAAGCATCGCGCCGAATAAAAGTTGCCGGATGGAGTATAATATTTCCGCGGATAAGTCTTCGATAACTATACCTTCGAACTCCTATCTCCCTTATAAACCGTCCGGCTTCGTCAACAAAATGAAAGCCGGCAGTCAACCAGACCGTTTCTGGCGCCGTTGTACATATTGATGCCACATCCGATATAACCTTGGAGTCCAAATAAAATTCATCTGAATGCAAATGGGCAATAAATTTACCGGATGCCATTTCAACCCCCTTGTTCATGGCATCTGAAATTCCGTTATCCGGCTCGGAAACCCATTTGATCCGCTTGTCTTTCTCTGCGTAATGACGAATTATATCAACAGTGCCGTCAACGGAACCACCGTCAACAATTATATATTCTATATCCGGATAATCCTGATCGATAACACTCCGTATAGTCTGTTCAATGAAGTTTTGACTGTTAAGAGATATGGTAATAATGGAAAATTTCATGTTGACGAGGTAATTTCAGAGATCTTTTCGATAGAGTGTTTATTGTAATTGAGGAGCAAACCAGCTATCATCCTCACACGGTCCCATTTCCACATGAATATTCGAAGCAAAAGCGTACCAAACAGAACCGCATAAATTGCCGGCAATGAATACGGAAAATATCGGCGTGTAAAAAACAGGCGATTTCTTATGTTGTAGTAATCGCAATTTAAACTCTTTTCCCAGGGGTTGCTGCTGGTTCCTATGCTGGATCCGACCTTATGGTACACGACACTTTCAGGTGCAAAGGCCAGAGAAAAACTTCCTTTCCCGCGAATTGCCCAGTCAAGCTCTTCAAAATACAGGAAATAATCCTCACACATAAGTCCTATATTCTGTAAAAACTCTTTTGACACGAGCATGGACGCACCAATTATGTAATTCATCCATCTTTCGACTTTCGTCTTATCAACTGTAGAACCGGACTTTCTAAGGCGCCCCTGATGCCATGGGAGCCCAATCCATTTGCAGTAATACCCGCCTCCCAACGCTTGCACACGGTCGGGATCATTATAATGCAGAAGAGTAGAACCGCACATCCCCGCGCCGTTTTTTTGACGCATTCTGTATACCAGCCTTGAAAGAGAATCAGGATTCACAACCGTATCATTGTTCAACAGCCAGACATAGTCAAAATCATGCCGGGCCAAGGCATAACGCATACCGACATTATTCCCGCCGGCGAAACCGAGATTCGACGTGTTTCGTATAAGAATTAAAGGTGAATCATCCTCCAGACAACCGCCCGACTCAGCTTCTTCCTGGGCATAGGTCGCATATGAAATCGGCTTGACAACCGGAGGAAAGCTCCTGTCCCGCAACCTGCCGCCCACTTCGGCTAACAAATCGAGACGATTCCCAGCCCATGCCTTGATACGCTCGACTGAACCGTCACTAGAATTATTGTCACAGACAATGACCCGATAATCGTTGTAATCGGAGCGAAAGACACTTTCCAGGCACTCAATCGTATCTTTCCACCCATTCCAGTTGACAATAATTATGTAGACTCTGCTCATAGATAAATGCTCCACCCAACAAGCAACGCCCACAGTATACTCACGCAAAGAATCGGCACATCCCTGAGGAGAGATTCAGTCGGGTCACCACTGTTGCCGCTTTTAACCCTTAGAATGTATCTAAACAGGCCAAAGGTACAAAGCGGGACGGTATATACAAGTCGTGGATGGACAACCGTATACATGGTGTAGGTGACCAGTACCGTGGCCGCCGATACTTGAAGTATGGCATCCAAAGTCCCATCGGAATAGCCAATTAAACTGGTTCTGTGACCCGCCGCATCGGCTCCCAATAGATACTGCTCTGACAAGCGTTTGCCCGCGCTCAAAAACAGAGAAAGAAAGAAGACAGTTAAAAAAAGCCATCCGGATATATCAACATCAAAAATGAGACCACCAGCTTGAAGCCTGATAAGAAAACCGCAGGAAATGCAAAACAGGTCTATAACTGAAAGATTTTTTAACCATTTAGTATAAGCAGTCATCACAGCCCCGTATAACAACAGATACGGGATCAAATGCTGAACCGCGAAGAAGGCTACAACAAACCCAAGCAAGCCAAGCGAAATGGCAAGAGCAGTAGCCATCCTTTTAGATACAGTCCCGGAAGGCAGGGGACGTAGGCATTTTACAGGATGTAAAACATCCTTCTCAATATCGTTCAAGTCATTAAAGATATATAGCGAACTGGAAATGGCGCAGAATGAAATGAATGATAAGAGCCCTGTTACAGAGATACAAGATGAGGAAAACAACGATCCACTGAGAAAGGGCGGAAAGAACAGCATCAGGTTCTTAATCCACTGCCGTGGCCTTAACAGGGTTAAATAAGGTGACATGGTCATTTTGCGCCCAATTCCACGGCAAGTCTCCGTGCAGGTTCTCGATAATATGCATCGGGACGGGCATTCTCATACGCTTTTCTGAAATGAACCGCCGCATCTTGCTTATTTCCGATTGAGAGTGCAAGCTGACCGGATCTGTAGAGATCATGAGGTTCATGGGTTTTAAGATACAAGCATTCATTCGTCTCGATCATTTCTGCCACTATTTTTTGCTTGCGCTGTAAAGATATTTCCCCTTCAAGCATACTTTGATCGAATTTATATAGTAATATCAACAGCTCAGCATCTCCATCAGCCTTGTTTCCGATTTCCGACAGCAGAATAAGTCGCGCCTCAGTTTGGTTTTTCCCAATTAACTTCATCCCTATTAGATTAAGGCGAATCATCCTGTTTGCATTTGCCTGGTTTTTTTGTGCCGCTGCGATTCTGAATTGTTTCTCGGCCTCGTTGTAGCGTCCAGCTTGTTTTAATAGAATCCCATATTCATTCCGAACAACACCAAAATTTGGTGATTTCGCAATAATATCTTCTATAAGTGTAAGATTATCACCCCAAAGCATTCCACGTTGAACGGTCGCAATTGATGCCATAATAATAATCATGCTGACAACAGGTACAAACCATTTAACCGCATTCCATCGCACTAGATATCGGTGAGACAGTTCGAGACAACCTATGACTGCAAAGGCAGACGGAATGTACAGATAGCGCTCTCCGTATGGTGTCCAGGCGATTGGAGTTGCGGCAACTACCAAGGCCGGAAGGGTGAACAAAGCAGCAATTGCGAAAAAAATTCCAGGAATCCCAGATCGTCGAATCGTTACAACCAAAACACTCAGAGCGATAATACCAACAATTGCGTAAAAAGGGTCGACATCCACAATTGCCACATTCAACGGAAGTGGGAGGAATATCTTCTTCACATAGAAGCCAAACGCCTCAAATACTCGAATTAAGATATTTGTACCGCCTTCAAATATCATTGAAATGGCATTATTGCCACCTCTCTTTACACATACCAGAATAAGTAATGACGATATTAAGCAAGTTGAAATAACAAATGGTAAATAAATAAAACGAGCCCGCCAGGTTCTGTACCGGCACACATCTTGAGGCATCAGAGGCCAGTAATTAGCCAGAAGCAGCGCTGCAGGAATAAACATGATGGCCGTCTCTTTTGCCAACATTCCGACAAAAGCAACCCCAAATGCAAGCATGGCAAGCCGTGCCGATTGTTCCTGAATAGCGCGGATCAGACAATAGACAGCAAGAAGTATGAACATGCATGCAAACACATCGGTTCTTCCGGGGATCCAGTTGACAGATTCACTGTTAATGGGATGAAGTCCGAAAAGAAGCGCACAGAGAAAGGGCAGGCTCTTTTTTTCAGAAGAGGCGGGAAGGCGCGAGGCGATAAGGAATACCAGAAACACATTTACCAGGTGAACAACAATGTTTTCCAGATGCATGGAAGTGGGATCCAATCCCCACAATTGGAAATCAAGCCAATACGAGAGGTTGACGAGCGGACGGTAATAAAATCCGCTCCCCGGGGTGATCACATTTAAAAAAGAAAGCGTGTTATTGATTCCATAGAACTCAAGAATAAAAGGATCATCGAAACGACTGAATGGATTAGCGATTGACTGGAAATAAACAGCTAATACGAAGAGTATAGGTAGAGTTTGTTTCAGTTCTCGCCTGACTGTTAATTTCATGACCGCAACACAACGGACAGGAAGAATGATTCCATATCCTTTCGTTTCGGTTCAACTGCTTTTATAACAGCCCTTGACTCGAGTAGCTGCCTCAATGCGGCATCGATTTCTTCAGTAGCAACCTGTTTCTCATCATCCAACCCATCTGGACGGCAAAAGCGGATGACATACCCTACTATTCCTTTTTCTAGAATGCTATCGACACTATCGACAGCTTCAAGAACTCCATTAGTGATAACTCCGACACGATCGCAAACAGCCTCCACATCTGCAGTTATATGGGTACTGAAGAAAACCGTCTTCCCTCGCCGTTTCAAATCACGCATTATATCCTTCACTAAAGCCCGGCCAATCGGGTCAAGACCACTCATCGGCTCATCTAATATGTACATATCCGGATCATGAACCAAGGCCTGCCCAAGCCCAAGCCGTTGTACCATCCCTTTGCTGTAGCCACGAATCGGGCGGTCTGCAGCCCGGGCAAGATCCAGCAGTTCAAGCACACGCTTCGATTCTTTCTGCAGATTTGAATAATCCATTCCATATGTCGAGCCGACGAACGTGAGGTATTCCCGCGCCGTCATGAAATCAAAGAATGAAGGATTCTCCGGAAGAAAACCTATCCTGCGCCGAGACAACGGTTCTGTTGCCGGTGTTCCGAAAACCTGTACTCCCCCGGCTGATGGCCGAATCAAGCCCATGATTGCCTTGATAGTAGTGCTCTTCCCAGCTCCATTCGGCCCGAGAAATCCGAAAACCTCACCGGTCGCAATCTCCAGATCAAGTCCGACGAGGGCAGTCACTTTCTGAAGCTTTATACCACGGTATGACTTGCTCAATCCTTTAATCGAAAGCGCGCTCACTATTTATGCTCCCCAAATGCAAATTTACTGGTTGTTCTAACGGTGCCTGAATCGTCGAGATAAAAACGGCCTCCGTAAGGGTCTTCCGGCAATCGTTGCATAAGACCATGTTCAAGAAGTTCCCCCAACCGCCTTGGAAGACGACCATTCTGTCCCTTGAATTGACTCACTGCAGACTGAATAGTTGACGCAGCCTGCAATGCTGTCCTACGTAAGCGATACAATTTCCGTACTTGCTCATCCTTGGCGCCCTTTTCCATCATTTCAAGAAATTCTATACCAATTTTACTCTTATCAGATTCAAAATAATATCGTGCGGCCAGGTTTGTCAACAATGGATTACCGGACAGCTCGGCAGCCCTCTGCATGTAACGTGCAGCCGGCTCATATTGCTTAAGGAAATATGCGGCATTAAACCCGGCAAAGAAAGGGAGCATATAATCCCATGTCCGATATTTCATGCCATAATCAAGCATGATATTGACTTCTTTTGCCCGACCTATATCCCAGGTAAATGCAGCCTGGGAAAAATAATATGAATCATTATTATAAGGATCAAGTTTTACGGTAGTCTGGAGTGTTGTGTACATATTAAGATATTCAGCGGGTAAAATCAGCTTATTATTGAGCTGCTTATCAATAAGAGTTCCATAATAAACAAGAACTTTTACTACAGCCGCGTGAGCAACAAGCAGTTTTTGATCACCAACTGCCACGCGGAGCACCTCCGCACTTGGTACGTACCCCAATTTAACCGCAACCGGCCTGTTCTTCATATAGGACGCAAAAGGCACTATACAAAATGCATAGCCAACCAGAAGCATAAAAAACAACAGGCGATAGATCAAGCCAGTTCCCTCCTGTTAAATGCCCACACTGCAATCATCAATATTATACAGGCATAAACCAGAAAGTAGCCTCCAGTGAACAAAAGACTCTGTACCGAAACAGCAAGCGGATAGACTGCCTGGACCTTGAAATCAAAGGCGGCAAAGTTCGGGATGCAATAATATATTACACAGATACCAATTTTAGCAATACCTGACAAAGATTTGCCATAATCACTGACAATATATTCATAAACCTGTTGCGAGGCACTTCCACAAAAATAAATAACCAATGTAGCAAGAAAAGGAAAATAGAAAGAGGTGCTCAAAGATGAAAATAGCATAGCAACCGCAGCAACAAGTATGTACTTCAGCCCATCCATAAGTATCGCTACCCATATCTGAAGCCATCGGACCGGAATATCGGAAGGGTACTGTGCCGACACAAACGCTATAGCAACAGTAGCCACCAGACCGAGAATAATGCATCCAATCATGATGAAAAGAACAATCCCGGTAAACTTACCGAGAATATAGCTTGTGCGAGAAACGGGGAGCCCGAGAATCGAAGCAAGATAGCGGCGATCAAGATCGCGCCAGACGGAAGATGAACCAAGAATGACGGTCACGATCAGGAGTATGGCTGAAATAGCGGAAAGCGATAAAGTTACAGAAAGTTCTTGAACCTGACGCATGGAAAATAGGCTGAGCGCAGGAACAACAAGAAAGATAAAAAGGGCACACACAAGCAGGAGTTGAAGCAATCTATCTCGAATAAAACCTTTGAGAGTAGCCTCAAATATTACGCGGTAAATTTTCACTTGCGAATACTCCGTTCTGTAAAAAAACGGGATGTGCCGAAAAAGGCGCATCCCGCGATTTTAAAATCCAAAAAGAAAATTTAATCTACTTTGAAGCCGTCCAGCCTGTGGGCCAGGCTATCTGAGTAGTCGATGTCGTCGGCGCATTTGGTGGTTTTGTTGCTGTACCATGTGTATTTGCAATTGGAGTGGCAGCGCCTGCATTATCAAAGTAATAAATATTGGTATCAGTCGAAGAAGATCCAAACGACTTGGTACCGGTTGAGTGGAATGAGCCCAAAGAATACGATATGCCGGTAGCTGCTATCGTATCATAACCAAGTTCGACATTTGCAGAAGGCTTAATATTTAGTGCCGGACGGGTACTAGTCACTGGAATTATGCATTCCCCGGACACATTCGCAATCCAGTTAAAGGCCGCAAAAGCATTTGCTGAACAAGATAATGTAAGAACTGCTGCGAGTAAAAGAACTTTATTTTTCATTTTGTAACTCCTTTCAAGTGATTTGTTAATAATTAGAACGGATATGTCTGGTTGTCAGCAAAATAAGATTCCAAGGATGTCTTGGCATTCTTCAGGTCGCTAGTTGCCGCACTGTTGTAAGCCTTTGCGCGATACGCCGAGAACTGCGGGATGGCGATGGCCGCCAGGATGCCGATGATCGCAACGACGATCAAGAGCTCGATGAGGGTAAAACCTTTTCTGTTTCTGAGTTTGTTTAACATCTTATTCTCCTTTCGTTGGTTAATTGATTGGATGAGGTCGGCCGACCGGAAACCATCAATACATTTGTCATTTTATCTGCTGATTTGTTATAGCAAGTTGCAAGCCAATAATGTTCCAAATAAAAAGGGGCCGTAAAATCCCCCAGTTCCCGGCTGTATATAGAATTATTGAACCACTCCGGTTCATCCAAAACGACGGAAAAGGTCATCCGGTTGACATTTTTCGTCACCACGAACTTCAGTCTTTATCACGCCCGCTATGATTTCTGCAATGCTATTTTCAGTCATTTTTTTCTCTTTGCGATTTTGCGGCTTTGCGTGAAATTGATTTTAATTGGTTTGAACCTTCCAAATCAGTCAAACAGGGATGAAGGGGATGAATGGGATAAAGCGCTTAAATCTCAAGCCTTTGTTTTTGAAATATCCCCTGTATCCCCTTCATCCCTGTGAATAGGTTTTATGGATTTCAGCCAGATGACTCCAACTTGAGCAAAGTGCATAACCATGTTGATTTTATTCTTCGTCCATGCCGAACTTGGCCAGGCGGTAACGGAAGGAGCGGAAGGTCAGCCCGAGTGACTCCGCCGCCTTTTTCTTTACCCCTCCGCTCTTTTCCAGGGCCTGAAGGAGAAACCGCCTTTCGATCCCGTCCAGATGGGCCTCCAGGTTCATTCCTTCATCGGGAATCACATATACGTCTCCAGCCGAAGGAGGTTGCTGGTACTCCAGGAGCCGGGATGGGAGGGAATCGGCGGTGATGGTCTTTCCACCGAGGACCAGGCACCGTTCCACCAGGTTCTCAAGTTCGCGGACATTCCCCGGAAAGGGATAGGACATGAGGATCTTCAGCGCTTCGCCGGTGATGGGCTCCACGTCTTTTGGGGCCTGTGCGATCTTTTTGTGAAAATGTTCCACCAGCAGCGGAATATCTTCGGGTCTCTCCCGGAGGGAGGGCATCCTGACCTGCACCACGTTGATCCGGTAAAAGAGATCTTCCCGGAAAGATCCCTCGTTCACCTGCTCCTCCAACTCCCTGTTGGAGGCTGCAACGATCCGCACATCCGCCCGCTTGTCCTCGGTCCCCCCAACTTTTCTGAACTCGCGTTCCTGCAATACCCTCAGCAACTTTGTCTGCAATTGCAGGGGGACCTCCCCGATCTCATCGAGAAAAAGTGTCCCCCCCTCGGCCTGCTCAAATAGTCCCGGACGGTCGGCGATGGCGCCGGTGAAAGAACCTTTCTTGTGGCCAAACAGTTCGCTCTCCATCAGGTTTTCCGGGATGGCGCCGCAGTTGACAGGGACAAACGGCCTGTCTTTACGCAGGCTGTTGTAATGAATGGCCTTGGCCACCAGTTCCTTGCCGGTCCCGCTCTCGCCGAGGACCAGTATATTGGCGTTGCTGGCCGCCACTTTCTCTATAAGGGTGTAGATCTCACGCATCTTCTTGCTCTTGCCGATCAGCCCGCTGAAGCTGTAGCGCTCCTGGATCTCCTGCTTCAGACGGATGTTCTCCTTCTGCAGGGTTCTCTTCTCCAGGGCGTTCCTTACCAGGACCTTGATCTCCTCAACCTTGAATGGCTTGGCTATATAATCATACGCCCCCAGTTTCATCGCCTCGACCGCCTGCTCCGCCGTGGAAAATGCGGTTATGAGCAATACGGCTGTCTCCGGGGAGAGCTTCTTTATCCTCTCCAATAGCCTTATCCCGTCAAGCCCCGGCATGTTCACGTCGGAAATAACCAGTTCAAAATCTTCCGACGCCAGTTGCTTCAAGGCAGCCTCGGCATTTTCGGCCTGGCTGGCTGAGTACCCCTCCCTTTCCAGGAGAATGGAGAGGAACTCCCGCATGCTCAGTTCATCATCGACTACAAGTATCTTTGTCGGCATAATTCCTCGCAATTCAGGTATATAGACTGAAGGCTGAAGACTGAAGGATGAAATCATCGGCTAACTCGCTGCAAGCAACTGGAAATAGACCCAGGAATCCTCCCCTTCAGCCTTCAGCCTTCAGCCTTCAGCCTTCAGCCTTCAGCCTTCAGCCTTCAGCCTGCTTTTAAGCAACCGGCAGCAGTATGGTAAACGTCGTTCCGGAATCAATGACGCTGTCAACAAATATCGTCCCGCCGTGTGATTCGATGATGCGATAGACCGTTGCAAGCCCCAGCCCTGTCCCCCCGGATTTTGTGGTAAAAAAAGGTTCAAATACCCTTTTCATGTCATCCACGGTCATTCCTGAACCTGTATCCGCAACGACAATCTTTATTTTTCCTTCCGCATCCTGCACGGCTTCGCATTTATCAGCATCAATGCTAATCATTCCGCCGTTGGGCATGGCTTGTGCCGCATTCAGGAAGAGATTCCAGAAGACCTGGCGGATCTGGTCCCGGTCAACGGGGACTTTTAACTGATCCGGGCAGTTATTATTAATGACCACATCCTTGAAGCGCGGGTCCGCGAACAGTAGGGAAGACATATCCGTGACCAATTGCCTGAGCAGAACAGGAATTTTCAATGGCTGGGAAGGGCGTGCATATGCAAGGAAATCATTGATAAGGGTATTCAGTCTTTCCGTCTCCCGCACTATTATATCCAGAAGTTTCTTGTCCGCGGCGTCGATTCTCTCCCCCTGGCAGATCAACTGCACGGAACCGCTTATGGAAGCCAGCGGGTTTTTTACCTCATGGGCGATGTGCGCCGATAATTCGCCGATCGCTGCAAGACGGTCGGCCCTTTTCAGTTCTGCTTTCATCCTTATTATCTGGGTCAGATCCTTGAAATGGATGATAACGCCTGCAAAATTACCCTCCTTGTCGGTAAACGGAACCGACCTGAAGCCAAAAACCATCCGGCCCCTTTTCCTGGAGTTGTAATCTATTTCTCCTTCGTGGAATGTCAGAATTTTTTCCGCATAGGGAGTGAAGCCGTCAAGTATCTCCGTCAAGTGTCTGTCATAGGCCTCTTCCTGTGTTATGCTGGTCAATTCGGCTGCGTGGCGGTTGAAAACCCTTATCTTAAGGTCACTGTTGATGGTGAGGAGCCCGCTGTCGATATTGGAGACGATGGAGCTGTTCAGTCTCTCCAGTTCGTCGTAATCTATAGCCTTCTCCTGCAGGGCGTTTTCGGTCTTTCTAACCCGCTCGGCAAGATAACCGGTAAGAAAGGCCGCCAGGTAAAAAGCCAGGATGTTTATGAATATAGTGTAGAAAATATAATTGGCGCCGTATTGCTGTGCAGGCACCGGACTGAGGCCAAGCCCCGCGAGCTTCCCGTAATACTGGAGATCGAGGATTGCCCCGTAAAGGATCCCGCACAGAGATGCGGTGTAAATAGCCTCTCTTCGCGCCAGAAGAACGCTGGCATTGATTATGGAGAGCATGTAGAGGAATGAATAGGGGGAACTGATCCCCCCGGTAAAGAGGAGGAGGAGGGTAACCAGGATAAGATCCCATATTATCTGGGCATAGGTAAGAGAACGGCGAAACCCTTGCGAAAATTTCAGTGTGATCAGTGAGGCAAAAGAAAAGAGGTAGGTGGCGATTATCAGCTTGTAAAGACATGTGACCTCAGCGTCACTGATGCTTCCAGGCTCCCTGGCGTTAAGGATGACGGTCGAGATCAGGAAAAGTGAAACGACCGCCATCCGCAACAGGATAAACCACGCCAGTCTTCTCTTTTCATCCATCTATCAACCGCCGACTGTACCGGCAAGCTTGAAGATCGGCAGATACATGGCGATTACCAAGCCGCCGACCGCCGTTCCAAGAAACACCATCAATATTGGCTCCATCATCGATGTTAACGCGCCGACTGCGTCATCCACCTCATCATCGTAAAAATCGGCAACTTTGTTCAGCATGGTGTCCATGGCCCCGGTTGCCTCGCCTACAGAGATCATCTGCACGACCATCGGCGGGAATACCCCACAGGCGGCAAGTGGCTCCGCCATGGTTTTCCCCTCTGAGATGGCCTGGCGCACCTTATAGATTGCCTCTTCAACAATTTTATTGCCGGAGGTCTTGGCAACTATTTCCAGTCCGTCCATGATCGGAACCCCGCTGCTGATCATGGTCCCGAGCGTCCGGGTGAACTTGGCCACCGAGACCTTGCGGATCAACGGCCCCACGATGGGCGCCTTCAGGAGTAGGCCGTCAATGACCTTTCGCCCTTTGGGTGTGGTGTAATACTTTGCAAGTAAGTATCTTATCCCGAATCCCGCGGCAATCATAACTATAATGTATTTTTTGCAAAATTCGCTTAACCCTATGACGAATCTGGTAGGCGCGGGCAATTCACCGCCGAAATCGGCAAACATCTTGGCAAATGTGGGGATGACGAAAACGAGAATGACGCCGACAACAATTACGGCGATTGCCATGATGGTTGTTGGGTATACCATGGCGCTTTTCACCCGCTTTTTCAGCTTCATCGCCTTTTCGATGTAGGCAGCCAGCCTGTTGAGGATGGTGTCGAGAATACCCCCCACCTCGCCGGCGGCCACCATGTTGACAAAAAGGTCATCAAAGGCCTTGGGATGTTTTCCAAGCGCATCGGCAAAGGTGGAACCGCTCTCCACCGACTCCTTGACCTTGTAGAGAATGGTTTTGAAGGTCTGTCCCTCCTGCTGGCTCGCCAGGATGTCCAGGCACTGAACCAGCGGAAGACCCGAGTCGATCATGGTGGCAAACTGCCTGGTAAAAACAACCAGGTCTTTTGTAGCAACTTTTCCGCCACCGAAACCGGGAAGTTTCAGCCCTATTCTTTTCCCTTCTTCCTTAACGTTGATTCCGGTCAGACCGTACTTCCTGAGCTGCGCTTCGACCGAGGCCACGCTCGTTGCATCCATTACCCCTTTCTGCGCCGAACCGGACTTGCTTCTGGCTTCCCAACTGAATTTTGGCATTATCCCTCCGGAACAACCGTCTTATTTACTTGATCGGTTTTCGAGTTTGGTTCTGCATGCCTCCTGTTGACATCATCTGTTTGAATTCATCCGGATCCGAGGACCTCCCCAAGGCATCTTCAAGCGAAATCAGCCGTCTCGAAACCAGGCTGATTAGGCACTGGTTCATGGTCTGCATACCGAATTTCTCCTGACCAACCTGCATCTGTGAATATATCTGGTGGATCTTGTCCTCACGGATCAGGTTGCGTATGGCAGGATTCGGAACCATGACCTCCAGGGCCAACGTCCGTCCGCTCCCACCCAGCCGGGGAATAAGGGTCTGGGAAAGGACCCCTTCCAGCACAAAGGATAGCTGAGTTCTGACCTGAGTCTGTTGATAAGGTGGGAAAACATCAATAATGCGGTTTATGGTCTGCACGCATGAGTTGGTATGCAGGGTGGCAAAACAGAGATGGCCGGTTTCGGCGACTGTCAGCGCCGACTCGATGGTTTCCAGGTCGCGCATCTCGCCGACAAGCACGATATCAGGGTCCTGGCGCAAAATATATTTCAGGGCGTTCTTGAAACTTCTGGTGTCCGCCCCGACTTCGCGCTGATTGACCAGACACCCCTTGTGCGGATGCAGATATTCTATAGGGTCTTCAACGGTAACGATATGTTCGCGGCGGTCATTGTTGATTCTGTCGATGATCGACGCAAGGGTCGTTGACTTGCCGCTGCCGGTAGGTCCTGTAACCAGTATAAGGCCTCGCGGCTTTGCCGCCAGCTCCTTGACTATCGGCGGCAAACCCAACTCTTCGAATGTAAGTATTTTGTAGGGGATTACCCTGAATACCCCGGCTACCGCACCCCTCTGGATAAAAACATTACCCCTGAAGCGGGAAAGTCCTTTTACCCCGAAGGAAAGGTCAAGTTCATTTTCCTCCTCGAATTTGTGCTTCTGAGCTTCAGTAAGGACGCTGTAGCAGAGCTGTTTGGTTTCGACCGGGCTGAGAGCCGGCATGCTCAGAGGTTCCAGCTTGCCGTCCACCCTGACCTGAGGGGGGGAGTTGGTGGTTATGTGCAGATCGGAGCCCCCCTTGTCGATCAGTTCCTTCAATAGTTGGTGTAGATTAGCCATCTTCTCTCCTAATCATCCGATACCGTTACGCGCAGTACCTCTTCAAAGGAAGTCACTCCCTCTTGAAGCTTGGTAAGCCCGGACTGTCGCATGGTTTTGATGCCGAGACGCATCGACTCCCGCTTTATCTCGGCGGTGTTGGCGCCATTGAGTACAAGCTCTCTGATCTGTTCAAGCATCGGCATGACCTGATAAAATCCTACACGTCCCTTGTATCCTGTGCCGTTACATTTCGGGCAGCCGACCCCCCTGTAACAGAGATACTCCGGGGCGTCTTCCGGCAGGACACCTGCGTCTATGAGAGCCTGCACGGGAATTTCGTCAACGACCTTGCATTCCTGACATGTCCTTCTCGCCAATCGTTGCGCGGTAATGAGATTCACAGCCGAGGCGACGAGAAAAGGCTCGACACCCATGTTAAGCAGGCGGCTTATGGTTGCCGGGGCATCATTGGTGTGCAGCGTCGATAGCACCATATGGCCGGTCAATGCTGCCTTGACCGCAATCTCCGCGGTTTCGAAGTCCCGTATCTCCCCGATCATGATGATGTCCGGGTCCTGGCGCAAAAATGCTCTGAGGGCCGTTGAAAAGTTAAGGCCGATGTCTTCATGCATCTGCACCTGGTTGATGCCGGCGAAATTGAACTCTACAGGGTCTTCGGCAGTGGAGATATTTTCAGTGCTCTTGTTCAGTTCAGAAAGGGCGGAATAGAGGGAAACCGTCTTGCCGCTCCCTGTAGGTCCGGTCACCAGGACCATGCCGAATGGTTTATGGATTTCTCTTTTGAAATGGGTCAGGGACTCGGCCTCGTAACCAAGCTTGGTCATATCCAGCTGCAGACTGGATTTATCCAGGAGCCGAAGGACGATCTTTTCGCCAAACAGGGTGGGGAGGCAGGAAACACGATAGTCCATATCCTTGCCGCCGCCAAGCTTTATCTTTATCCGTCCGTCCTGGGGAAGACGCCTTTCAGCGATATCCAGTTCGGCCATGATTTTTATGCGGGACGTCAGGGCGTTTTTCAATTTGAGGGGAGGTTTCATGACCTCATACAAAACACCGTCGATACGATAGCGGACCCGGAAAACTCTTTCATATGGCTCTACATGGATATCGCTCGCCTTCTTTTTTATTGCATCGGTGAGGATCAGGTTGACCAGCTTGACAACCGGAGCATCCTCGGTTGCCCTCTCAAGTGAAGAGATATCTACATCTTCTTCTTCACCGACCACCTCGATATCTTCCATCTCCATACCGCTCATAACATCAGCCAACGATGCGGACTGGTCATAAAACTTGTCGATGGAGGCTTTAATGGCCGTCTCTGATGCAACCACCACTTCCACATTATAACCGGTCATGAACTTGATATCGTCAATCGCGAAAATATTCGAGGGATCGCTCATGGCGATGATCAGGGTAGAGCCGGCCCTGTTGACAGGAATTATCTGATATTTCTGGGCTATTTCGACAGGTATTGTCTTGATTACCGCGGGGTCTACTTCGAAGTCGTTAAGATTGATCGAGGGAACACCATACTGCTTGGAGAGAAATGAGGTAAGGTCCGGCTCACTGATCAATCCATTCTTGATGAGAATAGAGCCAAGCCTGCCGTGGCTTCCTGCCTCTTTTTGCTCATCGAGCGCCTTTGACAGTTGCTCTTTGGTGATCAGATTGTTTCTGACCAGGAGCTCTCCAAGCCTGCTTGCATGCATATCAACCCCAACCGGTTAGATTTCTAACGAAAAATAGTATTTTGATTGATCACTTATGTCAAGCATTACTTGACTTTTAAGTGTTAAAAGTCACTTTTCCATGATATTTTTTTACAAATTGAGGGGATCGTCTCCAAAAGCCTCATTTTCACGAATGTAAATCCGGGAAAAGAGAACGGATAATCGGGAAGCAAAACCTCCGGATAATTACATTTTACCAAGAAGTTACCCCTTTCATTTTGTCCCGAACCCGCTTAATGTTGTTTCAATCTGGGCCTTAAGCTCAGGGGCCATCTTTTCCGCAAGCCTCAACTCTGCTATTCCCTCTTCTTGTCGTCCAAGACGCATGAGGGTCTCGCCGCCCTCCAAGTGAGAATAGGCGTAGATCAATATTGCCTTGCTCGTGTCCAGATCTCTGAAGAACATTCCGCCGCTCAGTCCTCTGAGTGAATAGAGGTTCCAGGCTGACAGCTCGGGCACTAGCTGTGTGCTGCTGATTCCCCGTTGCAAATGGTAGCAAATCCCCTGCTGCTGAAACAGGAAAAAGGTGAACGCCACCGAATAACGGGTAGAAAAGTCGATATAAATTGGCCGCTCGTCAATCTGTTCGGCAATTGCCATCTTCAAGACGTTTTCAGGCGTTTGCGTGTCAAGGGGGATCGTCCTTAGAGCACTCTGCCGGAAAAGATCGGGAAATGTATCGAGATACCATGGGAAAACCAGATGTGGGGTATGAATTAAGGAAACATCCGCCCGCATCCTCTCCACCCCTTGTAGATACCAGAGCGGGAATGCGCCGCTGTCTCCCCAGGTGTAAAGAACTGCCCGTTCCGGAAGGGTGCGGAGGGTATTGTTCGCATAATCATAGGCGATGTAATTAATGTGCTGATCATTTTCCGCATAGTGGAGAGCACATACAGTCAAGGGGAGGGCCAATAGAGTGAATACGGCGGCAGTCTTTACCGGCAGGGTGCGGAGTTTTCCCGGCGTAAGCCAGGAAAGACCCGTCTGTAGCAGAGCGAAGAGGCCAAGTCCGATAAACACGGCAGAGAAGAGGTAAAGAGGAGTGAAGAACTCCTCGGTGAGAAAGATCATGTCCGCAGGAGTGTTTAAGTAGCCGATTATAATCAACAGAAAAAATACAACCCCTATCAGGTAAGCAATTATCTCATCCCGACGTTTCCTGAGAAATGCAACCATACCGATCAACAGAAGAGCCACACCAACCCATGTGAATTCATGGGAGATGTTGAAGGCATTCAATTGCGTCCAGAACAGTGATAATTCACGGTCGGGTTTTTCCACTGGATACCCCCGCCGCAGAAAATGCCAGAGAAACTGCGGCAGGGTCTTGGGGTCCCCCCAGTTCAGGAGCGGATTCCGTGTCGCCCGGATCGGCAGGTGAAGATGTATGGAGAAACCGATAATCGCGAAAGCTACAACCAGCGCCATCTCTTTGATGCGCATGATCAGTCGCCAATCCATGGCAAGAATAAGAAAGGCATATGCCGGCAGGAGCAGAACCATCGTCTGATGGGCGCCGAATGCAAGCCCGCAGAGAAATGCCCCGTGATAGATATATGCTGGATGGTCATCGCCTGCACGATAACTTTCGCGCCATCGTACAAGGAGATAAAAGATCATTGCACTCAGAAATGATAAGAGCGGATAAGGCTTGTCGTGGTTGGATTGCAGCCATAGCCTGGCGGAAAAGGCAAAAGTCAGGGAAGCGCTGAGCGCGATTGCCCGTTTGCAAAATTCTGAAAAGACCCCGTCCTCAGACAATACTTCATCAGCCAGCAGATGTGAAACCAGCAGGTATACGCCATAACAGGCGATGGCAGCGGAAAGAGCGGTGGCAATGTTGACCCGAAAGGCGATATTGCCGAACGGAAGATAGGTAAAGGGTTTGGCATAATTGATAAAGAGAGGATACCCGGGTGAGTGTGCGGAGCCAAGAGATTGTATGGCCGTTATGAATTCTCCGCTATCAAAGAAAGTAACAGAAGGCGCCAGCGTCAACAAATAAATAGAGAATGGAACCATCACAGAAAGAACTGCCATAGAATCAATTCTTTTCAAGTAAGAATCTTTATTCAGCGGAAAGCCCTCCTGTCAGGATTTGCTTCTTATTTCCGAAAGCGAAAATTTATCTTTCCAGAGGCAATAAATTCCCATGAGAATAACAGGGAAAAAACTGACCCCGTGGATGATCAAAGCAATACTCAGCGCCTTTTCCTTCTGGATGTTAAAGGCCATTATCCCGTAAACACAGGCAGCGTGGTATGTTCCCACATATCCCGGAGAAGCCGGCACCATCACGGCAAAGACCAGAAAAACCATGATAAACATAGAGGCAGTTATGGGGAGGAAAATGCCGAAAGCGCGGAGCAACAGGTCCACTGGCCAAATGGCAAAAAACCATATAACAACAGATGTGAAGATCAAGGCAAAAAGATCCGCTGGTCTGGAAGAAAGGCGCAATCCCTTTATAAAAGAACCAAGCAGGGGGATGACCCTCTCAGAAACCTTTACAGGAAAAGGCTTCAAAAGTTTTGCAATCAGGGTAATAGTCTGCAGGGTTCTCTTTTTCAGAGTAATGAGAAAAAAAACAATGGCGATATAAATTACCAGGGTGACATACCCCCCAATGACAAGACCTTCTTGCACGTGTTCCATGCCAGGGGGGAGCTTTACTGTAAAAAAAGTGACTAGAAGTATCAGGAGAACCGTGAACCCGTCAAACAGGCGATCCACAACGAGAGTCGCAAAAACCGCGCTTGTGTCCAGTCCTTCCTTTTCTCCCAGGACATAAGCTCGGACGAATTCACCCAGTCTTGCCGGCAACAGGTTATTTGCCATATAGCCGATGATGGTAGCGGGAAAGAGGTTTTTCAGGCGCGTCTTTTTCAGGGGTAAAAGGAGATACTTCCAGCGTACCGCCCGGAAAAAGTAGCTGACAAAGGTAAAGAACACTGCCGGCAGCAGGTAACGATAATCCATCTCCCTGAAGGCGTTCAGCAACTTATGGAAATCGATTTTTCGAAACAACAGAAAAATAAAGAAAATACTTATAGCGATCCCGATCCAGAGTTTTTTGTCGGGAGACCTTTTTGACATATTAATCCTTACACCGAGACTCGTTATATTCAATAATTGCCGTCTCTCTCAAGACCTCCCTGCAGCGCGCCACATCTGTTTCAATGGCTCTCTGCAAGGTTGCAGCATCGGGAAATTTCCTTTCATCACGTACTCTTTCAATAAAAAAGATATCCATATTCCGTCCATAGAGATCTCCCGCAAAATCGAAAATAAAAACTTCAATGGAAATTGCTTCATCATCAAAGGTGGGGTTTGGACCAATGTTGCATGCCCCATCATACATCTTTTGATTTATCTTCACCTTAACGGCGTAAACACCGCATTTGGGGATCAGTTCCTTTTCAGTCTGCAGATTGGCAGTAGGAAAACCTAGCGCCTTGCCGCGATTATGCCCGTGAATGACCTTGCCCTTAATGGAAAATTGTCTCCCCAGCAGAGCTACCACGCCCCTGACATTTCCGTCCATTATCATCTTACGGATATTAGTGCTGCTGAAGATGGTTTTCCCGTCCCATATCGGTTCCAGTACTTCCACGGCAAAACCGAATTCCTTGCCCAGTTGGCGCAAAAGCCCTATATTGCCTTCCCTGTTCCGTCCAAAGGCATAATCATACCCTATAATCAGCTTTTTTATTCCGAGTGTCCGAACCAGAACGTCACTTACAAATTCTCTGGCGGTTAGAGCGGCAAAATGCTTGGAAAAGGGAATAACAACAAGATAGTCAATACCTGAAGCTTCCAGTAGCAATTCTTTTTCTTCATAGGTGCTGATCAGGCGGAGCTTTTTCCCGGATGGAAGCACCTTGAGGGGATGGGGAGCAAATGTGATTACTACTGAAACACCGCCCAGGTCGGCAGCGGCATTTTTAAGCTGCTGAAAAATCTTTCGATGCCCCAGATGCACACCATCAAAATTGCCAATGGTGGCAACCGGGTTTTTCAACTCCCTGATATGTGAAATGTCTCTTATAATTTCCATAACAAGCGATAAATATTACTTAAAATACCTTTTTTGTCAAAGTATTTCTAGGCTCGGCCAGCTTGCTACCTGATTCTCATTGATTTGCAAAATAATATAATTGACAATAAACCATTATCTCTGTTATTTTAACAAATTCTATAT
>Ga0210377_10001036_pt1 | contig 25927 bp, 41 predicted proteins | sample PLM4_65_b1redo_FD_155480 | JGI IMG/M metagenome (GOLD analysis project Ga0210377, IMG submission 155480) | Groundwater sediment microbial communities from an aquifer in East River, Colorado, USA - PLM4_65_b1 redo | ecosystem: Environmental > Terrestrial > Soil > Riparian zone | place: USA: East...
CACCAGCACCAGATCTGATCCACTGGCAATTCGGAGATTCCGATCCTTAAACCCATTGATCCCCGCCCAGGTATGTTCATCTGGGGCATAAATCGTCGTTGGAATGCTATAGATGGCTGCCTTTTCTTCCGCCCAAATATCCACGCCACCCATCGGTGAATGTCCAGACACGATATACGTGGGAGCGTACTGAACAATGGCTTTAGTGATCTCAGTCTTCGCTAAAGCCTCAGTCCGCTTATCAAACTTCTCTGCGACATGGCCGATAATGCCCAGTCTCAATTGCCTACTCCTTAGCGGGTGTGTTATATTTATTTTCAAGATCCAACACTTCTTCTGCTTGATTGACTAGTTCATAATTTAAATGAATAAATTTCGTTGCCCCCATTCGTTCCAGCACTTCACTCATCGAACGGTGAAAGGTCAAGGCAATCGACGAGAGAATAGACGCCTGGAAGTCTCTCGACTGATCTTGAGGAAGGTGCTGGATCACTACTTCGATCAAAGCCTCATTCAATTGAGACACTTGTTTCTTGATCTCTGTGACCTTCCGGTAGAATTCAAGTTCATTTGTGCTCATTTCTGCTCCACAGCAAAGGACTTGGGTGTGATCTCGCGAAGCCAATCAGGGATCTTTTTCGCATATCGACGGTCAAACTCATCGACGGCCCTTCTCCACTGGAATGATCCTTCCTGGCGTTCCCACGCCCCTTCTGACGGTTCCACTGTGATCGCTCGATCATCGAAGAAGCAAATAATCGACGCAGGTTTCAAATAAGGCCACACATAATCAAGCGGAATATCATGCTCAACCCCCCAAGCATGGATGTTATTAACAATCTTATTCACATTTTGAAACTTTCCATCAAGCCCAGAAATATGAGTGCGGGTCGTAAAGACCATGATCTTGAGCCCTAGGCTCTTAAAGTACAGCATGGCATCACGAGCCCCAGGGCGAGGAAGGCCAAATCCAGGGTAGTGGTGATCTTCCATCAGCGTCCCGTCTAAATCAACTGCAATCCATGGCCAATCGGTCGTCTGGATCGTCACAGGTTTTTTTTCGTCAGACATATATCCCCCTTAGCAACATGATAACATTGCTGGCAGCAAAGGTCAAGTACAATCCTCCGTCAAATGGCCGGTATGACCACCCAAACTCATAGATGGCTGCCCCGATATACAACGGAATCGTCAAACAAAGGACCCAGTTCATTAGAAGGGTAAGCTCTCTTTCTTTGTTGGCGTTGACATTTCTACAATCAAACGACCAGCTACACCTGGCATATAGCGGTCATCATCAAGATTACCTGTGGCCTCAGCATCCAGCAAAATACCCATACATGCCGCAACATGGGCCGTATGGGGCTGCCCACTCTCAGGATCAAGAGTTTCCCCATCAAGATATGCCAAAATGTGCCGCATAGCGGCCTCAGCATAAATCGTAGCTAAGACTTTATTACCTCTCCAATTGTATGGCCCGTACTTCTTTGCGCCCAACTCCATGACCTTTGCCACATAGAGCATCAGTGGTGGTGGAACAAGGCTCAATCGTGGTTTAAAAAGGCCCAGAATGTCTTTTGGATTCACTCCCAGTTCTCCTTTCATTCTTGTTCTTTCTCAGCATTGACGGCATTTCCAACCCCGCTATCATGTTGATGGTCTGGTTCTCCGGGACAATCCACAAGGGGGCATGATGGCTCAGTTTCTTTCTGTTTAGTACCTGTAGAAAGCACTTGAACAAGTCGATAAAGAGATTGTTCAACAACCATAATCCGAAGTTCATGATTTTTTAAGACAGCCATGATGTCTACACGTTGTTTCTTAATTTGTCTCATTCTCTTCTCCTAATTACACCCTTTACAGGGTTCCCATAAATATTTTGAGGGCATGCAAGAACAACATCTATGCGGACATGCCTCTCCGCGAAGAACGTCTTCTTTAGGGATCTTTAATCCGCAGCAGCAACACCAATAATAATCTTTTAATTTCATATGTTGCCCTTAGACTGAGCCAGTAGGTAATTGTGGGCCATTTGCTCGAATCACAAACGTATTCCTTTGCTTCACCAATGAGATAAAATCACTCAGCCTCAATGTAATATACGCATCTGTCCTATTCCGTTTGAATGCCAATGCCGGGATGAGATTCTTTTCTTTGGCATTATGCTCAGTTTGTTCGAGTGCTGCCCAGACGTTCAAAGCTTCAACTGCTTTGCATTCCACCCCCCACTCGCAATCATATCCACTGACATCGACTCCTGACTCTCCCATCAACGTCGCTCTCGTGTGGTATCCACATGAGTTTAATTCGTCTCTCACGAGGTTCTGGAGCTTGCGACCTTTCGCCTTGCTTGATTTGATATTCATATTTTTTCCGCTTTCTGTGACCTAGACCACTGGCCGCACGAGGTACACTGGAGCCGACGATACTTATGTGCCAACGTATAAGAAAATCCTCGATGCTGGGTCTTCATACTCCCGCAATTCGGACAGGATTCTTTAGTCGTGAAGAGTCGCGTATTCACCTTTGCGGGCATAAAGGGGGCGAGTTTCATATACACCTTCCCCAAGATCACCACATCATGGCGATTGTACCGAACCATCTTTTCCAGAGCTTTCTGATTGCCGGCCACACACGCTTTCCACAAGCCAAATTCCGTTTTAATCTTCTGGCCTATCCCGTAATACCTGGCGATATAGTCTAAACTATATGAATTCAATTTCAGTTTAGATTTCGCAATCTTTTTCGTGTCGATCTGAATGACGGGGGGTAACGGCGTCAACCCATGATAGACAATCCTCGCATTCACCCACCGGATATCAAAGTCATCGCCATTATGGGCCACAATCGCATCAGCTTGGCTAATCACCCCATGCAAAGTTTTCACAACCGCTTTATCGTCTTTTGGAGATTCTGGAGAAACACAGGACGAATAAATAACCGAATGACCCAACCACTTCCAGCTTCCGCAGATAATGGTCCGTTCTTCTTCAATGTTCTCCGCAGGGAGATATTTCCCTGGAATCTTGCAGTCCCAAAAATACCCTTTATTGGGGGTTGTTTCTAAGTCCCACAGAAGAATCTTTGGTTTTTCCATTAGCAATCTCTCCATACTCCATTATCAATCGCCCAGAGCAACAAATGCTGTTGCTCCCATTTTGTTAAGATCCCCCAGATATCCCTTTCAAGGGCATATACACTCCGATGTGTCCATTCAGGTTCTAAGCAATGAATGGCCTCATGGATGAGTGTTTTAATTACTTCAACAAGGTTTCCACCACGTTTTCTTGGGTTAATGAATACCCACAGTTCCTCCGTATCCGCTTCCCCGTGGTTGGTCGGAGTCGCCAACTGCTCCCGTGTAAACATCACCCGAATGCGGCTGTGCAAATAAGCGGCCACAACCTGATCTCTCATTATATCTCGCCGTTGGCAACGTTCAGGAGAAAGTTTTTTCATGATAAGCCGGCCATTAGAGTGTCTTCTTGACGAAAGATTTCCCAGACTTCTTTACTTCTTCGGATTCAATTATCATATTAGTGATATCTTCGGCAATAACATCAAGTGCTTTACTGGCTTTCTTCTTCTTTTCCTCTACTGGTTTTAACAGTGTTTCAATAGGATATCGCCCCTCTGGTTGGCATTCTGTATAATACGGACAGATCCGCTGTACCTCATTCTTGTAGATTCCTACGCACATCCAATCCGCGCACAATTGTAGCAATAGCGGATCTTTATTCACCAATGCCTTATTCAACCGAGCCGCATCTCGAAGAAGCCTGGTACGAATATCTTCTCGTTCTTGTTTCGAGAGTTCAATTCTCCATGCGACCATTTCAAGTGTCGAGGGCTTCGATCCATCCCACTTTCTTCCAGCGGTAAAGTAGATGACGAAGATATAGCAGACTTCTCGATCATCCATTGCTGCGTAAGACGTGACCTGTTCCACATAATGCGGGTCAGGCTCACTCGGAATGGTCCACTTCCGAGACGTTTTAATCTCGCATAGAAAGGTGCCGCAAAGATCCGCTGTCCCCACAATACCTGGGAGTTTCAGCTTATGTTCAGCAAACTCCTGCCCCACCGCATCCTGGACCACTCGATGAAAGGCTTCTCCAGTGATGAAGAACCCAATAGACTCATCCGTGATCCGCTCTCCGAGAGTCCGAGTCCAGTAGGCTTTCCGTGGATTCAGAATTTCTGAGATATGGATGTCACGTCCGAGATCCCTCTGTTTCGCCAACTGCAAGGCTCGGAGTTTTTGTTTAATCTCATCAGCGAACTGTTCATCACGACGGATTTGCATTACACACCGGCCAGTTTGAGGACCCGCAGCACATCTGCATGACGAATTTTTCTATCGTCGTTAAAATATGCAGTTTCCTCGTAACCTGGATAGAGAGACTTAATTGCGGATTTAATAATCGCATCAGCAGCCCTTTCTTTGCCTTCTTGCTGCCTGTAAACACAGGCAGTCGCCCCAAGTAAACAAAAAGCTGTCCCTTCACTTATCTCGCATTCCCGTCCACCATGTTTCGTTCTAGCCTGCACTCCACGAGCCCAATGCTTTGGATTTTTCAATAGAGTGTACACCGTTTTATATTTATACATATCAAATCCCTCCCTATTCCAGGTTATTCGGCCACGTAAAAGTCATAATTCTTCATCTTACCAAGGCGACCCCGATACACCACTTTCACAACCTTTCCGAGTTCCACGCCATTAAAATACTGTTGAAGCTGGACGGTCAATCGAAAACTAGTGTCCTTCCCATCAACCCGCAAGAGGGCATTATTTGATGTTTGACCCTCATACGTAGACTCAAAAAAGCGGATCAATTCCCCCTCAATTGAATCACCAATATTCTGAAACTTAAAGAACTTCCCACCTTGAGGGCGTTCCTTTTGGGTCCATCCGGCACTTGGTTCTTGTGTTTCCTCTTGACCAGATTCCTGCTCCGAAAGACTCGATGTAATCTCTTGTCTCTGTTCAGCTAACTCCAGTTCAAGGCGTGCAATCTTTTGTTCTGCTGTTTCAAACCCCGTAACCCCTGATTCAGCATAATTTCCCCGTCTGCTCGGTAATGCCATGTTCATTCCCCCCTATTTGCCATCTGTGTTAAAGAACAATAATGGACCAAGTTGTGCTACAAACTTGTCCTCTGCCGCCCACTTAGGGGGTTGAATCCCTTCTGCATAGAAGGAATCAGCCCCTTTAAGCACTCTCGGACTCTTTTTTGTCAGTACATCCTTTGCAATTTCCAAGCACCCTTTTAGGATAGCACCTGATGATGAAGGCCAGGATGTCAACTGCTTATCACCAGGGGCCGTCATTGTTGAATACTGATAGGGGGACGTAATAATGCCTTCTGGTGTCTCTCCCCACCATCCCGGATGATCTGCACGGTCCATCACTGTTTGAGCCACAGCTAACTGAATCTGCCGTGCCTCAAATGGGGCCTCTCGACAGACCATGACGGCCATTAGAATCAATGTATATAAGTCCATGTCTTTACCTTATCACAACTTAAACTTCGTGTCAAGAATTATTTCCATTTTTCTAGCACTTTGCATTCCGCGAAGATGGGAACTGACAGATTAACTCCAAAAGATTCAAGAATCAGCCGATGAAGATCTAGACCTACTTCTTCAACAATCTTTGCTCCCTGTTCCCACTGATCCGCAGGAGCGTCAAAGACAGGCTCATCATGCAGTTCAGCCACCAGGAGAATTCGATCAAGACCTGCTTGTTCAAAGCGATCCAAGAGTTCCAAAATAAAGATGATGAGAATATCATGTCCTGCCGATTGAATGGCCCAATTGATCGCCTCTCGTTCAATATCCTGCCCAATCATCCCCTCGAACTCTCGCACTCGGCCAAACATATTTTTTACTCGTTTCGTGTTATGCAAACGGCGAATAACCCCCTCTTTCCACACTTCAACGCGGGGGTATAGGCTCTTAATTTTCTTAAAGATTCTTTGGGAGTTTTCATCATCTAGCAAGCCGCTTGTTTCAAGAAACTTACCATATCCCCCACCGTAGACACCCATGTAGTTGACAGTTTTCCCATCACTCCGTCGGGCGAATGCATTTTCTACTGAAAGGGTGTATACAGCCATTGCTGCGGCGATATGGATATCGTTGATATCTTTCTTTGTTGAGAACCCCGCCCGTTGAAACATCCCGCAGAGAGTCGGATCTTGAGACGCATGGGCAATCAAACGATATTCTAATGACGCGAGATCGGGGTCCAGAAGTCGTCCACCGGGATATCGAGACACGAAACACTGCCGAACGGATTCAGGTGGATTTTGCATATTCGGATTCCTACAATTAAGTCTTCCCCCCTCGGTACCTTGAACTCCGTACTGAGCATGTACTCCACCATCTCCGGCGTCATAAGTCCCCCATTTCAAAAATGTATCCCAATAGGTCGATTTCTTCTTTACCAATTTCCGAAGTTTAGAAAGCTTCTCCAAAAGAGGATGACGATGAGCATTTTGCTCTAACGTATCCGCATCAGTTGTATTCAGTCGGATACCAACCGAACCTAGCAGTTTCAGAATTTGTTGCGAGGATTGTGGATTAAACTCATTAAAGCCCATCGTCTTTGCAATGGTATCAATCTCTGTCCTAACGTGTTTTTGCCCCTCAACATTCTTCGCAATTTCTTCGATCACCACATCCACGTCCACATGGAAACCATGTAATTCCATATCTGTAATGGCTGGAAGATAATCCATTGAAAGCTGGAACGCATACGTCATCGGGTACTTCGCTTGATGCTGTGCAAGATCATCCGTGTATATCAAATCTCCAGCGAGGTAATTTCTCATCTGTTCAAAGTCAATTTGGCTTGTGGGAATCTTCTGATCCCACTGACTGTGGATCACCGCCTCATACGCAGGGGCCTCAAAATGCCTCTTGGCTTGCCATTTCAGACCATTTCCCTCTGTAGACCATACCGTTTGGCTTTTGAGCCAAATCAATGTGTCCCAGAGACGCGCTTTCGGTGCTCGAATGCCATAATAACCAAGAAAGACCAGATCCCCTTTGACATTATGGCCGATAATAGTTCCTTTGTACTCAGCAAACCGGTGTTTTAATTCATCCATCAACAGCGAATTATACTGATCGTAGACGTTCCATGTGTAGGATTTTCCATTTGCTCGAAGGCCAATCCATGCAAGTTTCCCGCCAAGCCACGGATAAGTCAGATTCGATTGTTTCTTTGGTTTCTCTCCAGGTTCAAGGACAGGGAGGGGTGGATTCTCCGTCTCAACATCAAGAATGATTTCATCAGATGAGAAAATCCAATCAAGACCTTCCTTCCAATCAGTAGTCATAGAATGGTAGATAAGATTATCTCTTACCGCACAAGCTGTTGTTACTTCAATATGCTGAAAAACTGATTGCTGCCTAGTCCTAAGGTACACTTCTGGGTGGTGGGTAAAGAGCGCAAGGCGACCATCAATCATTTTGGCGTCATACAAAAGATTCTGGAGTTTTCTATTGCCTCCGAGTAAGGATGACGCAGCAAGTGCCCCATATCCAACAACAGGCACCCCAGGGAATTGTGCTAAAATAGGACGCACATACGCATCACGACAGGCTTTTATCTCTTCAATGTCAGGGTCCTTTTTACTATAGCAATTGACTGCTCCAAGGATCAATGGACGAATCCCGTATTTATCCCATATTCTTTGAAGGATCTTTGGGCGCTCTGGGGTTTCTAGCACCACGATGAGATTAGGATTCTCTGGGACTACTGGTGGAACAAAACACTGTTCCTTGTCCTGACCCCAGGGGCAAGCTGCACAGCCGAAGAGTTTGAGTTTCTTCTCTTTAGGCATTAGCAATCTCTATAAGAGCCCGACCGTGGCAAGGTGACGGCGCACACCAGCACATCACTGATTTTCCCCTTAGAACTTCTCGGACTCGGGCCATTCGTACCGGATCTTTCAGCAATGCCTCCTTATGCTTGGCAATTACTTCCTCTCGTGTCCCATCTTTCCCGATCTCAAATTCGTTGCCAAACTCACCAGGACGACCTACATAGATCGCTTTATGGCAGCGGTCCTTGCAGTCGCACAATAATTTATGCTTGCGACGATTAAGGACTTTTGGCTTCATTCTTCCACCTAAAATCCGCAGGCGCGGCGAGAGCCTTTTGCGCACGGTGACCATGATCCATGAACACCTCGCTGCTTTCTGGTTCCTGCAAATTACCGACGCCAATATCTACCTCATTATTCTTCCATTCGTGCGGGTCAGCATAAAACCGCAACGCCTCCACCAGTGCATCCACCTGCACGTGTTTGGAGCAGAGCGTTACCGGATAATGCCTCCCGGACACCCATAGACCATCCGCTTCACGGCAATCCGAACACGTCGTACTTATTTGCGCTTTCATCATTTCAAAAGACCTCCAATATCAGCCTCCAACCATTCAGTTGGGTCTTTTCCATCAATGATCTGTACGGATACTTGGCAGACCCCAGCGATCTTTGATGCCACCTGAACTCCGAGGCAATATCCTTGGAAATCCCCATCAAATGCCACAATCACTTTGCGCCCTTTGAGAAGGCCGTCCAACCGTCCATCATAGAACCCGCCAAGTAGCCCCACAGAAGACCCATAGTGTGACAGGGCTACAGCATCAGCCACTCCCTCACAGATAAAAATCGGGGAGCGTTCAAGTCTCTCATCTGATAACCAGTATTCTCTTTTAGCCCCCTGATGGTAATGATACTTCTTTAAAGCCTTCTTGTCAAGGGCTCGGGCTGAATAAAAAACTACTTTGCCTCCACGAGTGATTGGCATCACCAAATATTCGAGCCCATGAATTTCCGCCACATACCAGTGATATTTCTTCGCCATATCTGGAGTGATATTAGACCACCGCCCCAACCAATCCGTCGTCAGAAGCGGCCTGGACTCCACAGGAAGGACAAAGGGCTCTTCTGGGCGGTCTATGACCATGCTCCCAGATTCCAGAGCCCCTTGTCCTGTTGAAGGAAATGTCTGGTGGCACCCAAAACAGTAGGTCGCTTTGCCACCGGGCAATTCAGACCAGTAGCTATTATGCTGGCATTGGCACATCATATCATTTCCCGTGATAACCAAGCCATTTTAGGGAATCCGGCAAACCCCACAGTAGTTTCCTTTTATTAAAAAATAGGGTGGCTATCTCTGCCCCAGAACCACTGGATATTTCAGACCCAGACAGCTTAGGTTAGCCCATATAATGCCCTTGCAAGGGGCGAGTAGTTAGCTCAGAGGGCTATTTCAGCACCCGCCTTATTCTCCCACAAATTTTATTCCGTGTCAAGGCATTCTTCTTCTGGAAGGGTTACACAATGATGACAAAACTCATAGCCGCATCTAGTACATTTTGTGCATTTTTTCATGGCAACTATAACCACTCACCACGGATTTCCATTGAATTGAAGTCACAATACCAGAGCATGTGTTTATTCTTGATCCGCCGTCCTCGTGCTTTGGCTAATTCAATTTCAATTGAACCGCCGTCTGATCTCCCCAACATCAAGATGACATCGGCATGGGAGGCTTTTCCCACTTTCGCTCGAAAGAATCGGATCATCCCTGACTGTGGCCTTTCTTGTGATTCATCAATGAAATTCAACTGACTCCCGACAAGCATCATGAGGTTGTTCTTTTTCGCAATGAAACGAAGACTTCTTGCAACCTCAGACACCGCCAGCCAGTCTGATGAATCGTGCCCGGCCTGCATAATATCCAGGTGGTCGATCACCACAATATCAGCGGGTGTCTTACTCAGAGTCCGTTCAACAGTTGGAATATCAAATGCCGATTCAACCACATCCGCAAGATAGAGACGACGAAGCTGCTCTTCATCATTCAATGCGTTGTCATAAATTCCCATGATATCACTGAGCAAATCTTCACCATTAAAATGGAGCACCTTCAAATTTTTATGCATTTTCAGATAGGCTGCGGCGAGGAATGAGAGAATATGAGTCTTACCCTGGTGGGGAGCCCCACCAACAATCACCATTTCCTGCCGCCGCAGCCCACCACCCAAGAATTCATCGAGCCACACTTCTCCAGTTTTAATAAACAGGTCTTCTTGCGGGGGAAGAACAATCTGATCGGCCCGCTGAGCCAGCACATGTCCAGCGGGGCGTAATGCGCTGAGCACTGAAATCATCTTCTCGATGTACTTTTGATCCCCCGTATTAAACGCCTTCTGGAGATCCATCGCCACATCATTCAGAACCGTTGGATCAAACTTTGATTGAATGATATCTTGGCTAGTCACTATCCGCAAACTCCCCTTTTTGATTGATTTTCTATAGTCATAGCGGGATAGAATACTTGGGCTTATCTTGAAGGACTACATAGTCTTTAATTAATATTAACGAAGGACAATTTGGTTCAAACGCCAAATCTAAAGCTTGAAGAATTTTTTTAATATCATCTAATGTTTGTACTTTATCCCAAGCTATTTTATAATGATTAAGATAATACATAAAGTCTTTTCTCCTTTTTCTCTTAAAAAGTTCCCTCTCCGCCACCAAATTTTATCTTTTATTATTGTTTTGAATTACTCTAATAGCCCATCGGCAATTTTCTAGTTCATAATCTCCATAAGGATCTACTCGATCTATTGTACAACCAAGAGGGCGTTCTCCCATATCTTCTAAAAAATTTGTAAAAATTAACCACCGATCACAGATTTTTACTCCAAGAGCACCGTACCAACGGTATGCTCGTTTTTTATGATTAGTACAGCGTTCAATCATCGCCCTCCACGTCGTGTACGTCGGGGATGTATATGACCTTGTAGAATGCCCATGTTTTCTTGCATGCTGATTACCCGGTCTTGCATTGGGATGATTCAATTCATGCCCCTTTAATAAAGCGCCTACCATCCACCCGAGGATTTGGGCTCCTCTCGCCCCTCTTTATTTGAGATGACCAACCGCCAGGATCATGCCCAGCCGTTCTTGGTGGTGCATCCTGTCTTGACTATACCACCCCCGCACACCTATTGTCAAGAAGATTATTTTTAATATCACGACAACGGTAGCATAAACAATAACCTTCAGTATCATAACATTCATGATCTATGTCTGTATCTATAGTTCTATTACACGCATCACAACGATCCATACTCATATTTTTTCCTTTCTTTAACCGGGGAGGGGGTGTATCCACCACCTTGATGCGAACTGGGAAATTTATAGCTGGGGTGCTATAGTATAAAGAGCTTCTCTATCATTAAATTGTGATTTAAGGATTACAAGACTGTAAGACAAAAATGTAATTAGTTTACTCATGGTTCCACCCTTTCTTGTTTATAGCACCGCACGCAGAAATACCCGACGAACCCTATCGTAGTCCATCGCCACCTATGCTCAGAGCAAGGTGCAGACTCCCACAGCTTCACACCTTCCCCTCTTTCTGCACTTTCCGAACTTCATCGTCATAGAAACACAGTACATTAGCAAGTGTGCTGTCTGCTTCGGCTCGGCAATTCTTAATGTCTTGCAGTTGTGCATTCAACACCTGAACACGATCCGTTAAGAAAGCAATCGTTCGCTTGTAGGCTGCCTCGTACACGTCATTCTCCTTACTCACGATTTGGATCTCACTTCCGCGTCGAAGTTCCCGTCCAAGATAATCAACCCTTTCCGTGCTGAATTTGTCCCTCCATCCGAAGCAATCTCAAAGACATCTTCCCCCGTAACCTCATCGTAGCGGGCTTGGATGATCAACCCCCCATTCCATCCCCGCACAGTCACCTGTAAGCCCGTATCTTTGCTTCCAAGCCTCGAAGCCTCTCCCCTAAATCCCTTCATCGTGGCCCTAAAATGCGCCATGTCTATTTCCCTCCTGTTCTTTTGGAAAAGCAAAGTGGACACGCCCGATATGCTGGTTCGTAGTAGGCGGAATAATGAACCTCGAAGTACCCGTGACGGGTACAATACACCCATGTCGGTTCAAGAGTGGTCATCGTGAGTTTGGTTCCTTCTTCTTTTCTATGGTGGATTACTTTTCTGAACACAGTTTGAATCGGGTAGTTACTTAGTGATCCCATGTTAGTTTCTCCTCTCGTAAAAAGCTAAGACCGCCGTGGATTCGTTCTAGGGGCTAGGCTATATGGGCCTCGCTTCTCCTATATGCCACCACGCGCCCACTTACTAAGGGTTATCGCCCTTTGTTGGGGATTCTTCCCTTGCATTCAGTGGCCCTTATTGCCTTCGGGGTCCGTTCCTACCGGACTGTCGGTCTTATTCATCCTTCCCAACATGCCAGAAAAACGATCAAAATCAAGTAACCTGCAACCCATGCCATATGATCCTCCCCAGCGACCTACCTTTCATATCAAAGAAACAAAGATACCCCAGGGGGATAGCATACGCTGCACCAGAGGGGCATCTTAATAGAGGATCGGTCTATTTACTTACAAGTACCCTCACGTTCGATCAAGCAAAGGTAAGACTCACAAATATCCTGTTTTGCAAGGTCCGATTCCCTATGGAGTTTTTCCCTTCGCGCTTGGTTCGCTTGTGAAGCCCTTCGGCCCCACACACTGTTAGATCTTATGAATACCACGCCGTCCCTCCTTCCGTTCAATCAATTCGGGGTAGTCTCGGTACCCGCAGAATTGCATACAATACCAGTAGCCAGGTAGAATCTCTGACTCCCCAGGTTGAGTAATTGACATTTGCTGCCAGACGATGGCGTCAACCGCCTTACAGTGCGGGCAATTCATCGTTTGGCTATCCCTCGCTTTGACGCCCTGATTGTGCTTCTCGTTGACTTATGGCGTCGTAGCATCAAGTGCTTTTGACTATAGACGTGGATACGCCCGTCATTCGCCACACCGAGCGCCAAGCCTTTCTTCTCCGCCTCATCCCCTTCTCGCACAAAAGGACGATGAGATCGACAACCAGGGCATGAGAATGGAAAAGAAATATCTTTGCCGCATTCATCATGTAGTGCAAACCGATGCCCGCATTTATAATTTGATTGTAACACCATTCGTCCTCCTTGTGTCAAGAAAAAATTGCGTTGGCTGCCCAGCCGCCTATTGAGGAAACTGGTACAGCCAACGCAACATGGCTTGGAACCTGTTACCGTCGAATCAATTCATCGACTGTAACATCGGGGATAAATATAGACACCCCGCCATCACTAACAGCCACGAAACCATTGATCCACTTTAAGCGCAGACCACCCAAGTCTGAAACCGCTAATCCAGGAAATACCGTCGGTTCAGGAGCTTGTGCAACATCCTCCGATGCCGATAGGGTCTCTGTGACGGTATCCTGTACCGAAGCTAGTAACGTGGAGTCCTTGGGATCGCATGAGGCTTCTTCTGCGAATCCATACGAGCGGTTTCCACTATCTCCTGTACCCTCGATTTGAACATTCACAATCCCCAGCCCACGGCTTCTCAATTGAACAGCCGCATACAACCTTCCGGTGTCTGCGAGAGAAGGTTGCGCCGCGTTTTGTGAGACGAACGCCGCGCACGCCTTAGAAACACGAGCACGAAACGCCATCCCATACGGTCGATTCCCCCCCACAATTCCAGGAACCTGCACGTTGAGTACAGCCAGATTGCTCTGCACGACCCGCGCTTGGGCCACAATGTAGTCTTTTCCGGTCCCCGCCAGTGATACGTTATGTTTTTCCATCATCCCCCCTTTATTCCGTCATACTTTATTGTATGACAGGTCTTGTCGAATCTTCGACGTATTGCTCTTGTCTTTTCGTTTCCACAGCCTCTTGACAATAATTCTTTCGAATCCACGTTACGGGGTTCTGCCCCGGTGGAATCACACTGCTCCAGTAGGCCATGATTGCTAGTGCGGTTCCCGTTCGACCATGCCCACCTATACAAGCTACGAGCACATCGAGAGGCTTTTTCTGCTTCTGCGCCTCTGTCTCTAAGTCGCTAAGTAGCCCTTTCCACGCCTCGATGGACCACGAGATAATATCCCCATCTGTCCAGTGAACATCAACGGAACGAGTCTTGATGTGTGATAAGAGTGCCTGGCAGTCAAACCCCGTCACGGTTACTAGACCATTCCCCACCATTCCCCCCGCTAAGTCAAGAACAATTCCGCCTGGAATGAGATATGCGCCACGTGACGAACCACCACCGTAAACCCGCACGTTTTTTGTCTGAAAGACGAGCACATTTCCTTTATGAGCGCACAAAGAAACATACGATTTTTGAGGCACCCCCTTCCAATAGTCTATCGTCCCGTCTTTCCTCATGTAGGTCTTGCCGCTAAAATCTTGCAAGGCTTTTTCTTCTGTCACACATCGCAAGTCTCTTTCTTCCTTTGCTTTCAATTGTCGGGCATCCCAATCCTCCCAAAATCCCATTATTCTTTTTCCTTTCCGATGTTTACGAGACATCCTTCATTCTCCTTTTCTTCGACTTCCCCGTAGGCGCTTTCTAGACGCTTGGACCCCCATTGAATTGGTTGAAAATCTGACTCGTGTTTCGTTTGAATCACCAGACCTGGTGTAGGCAGTAAAATCCCTAGTGCCAGCCCTCGTTGTGCAAGGCGATACACCTCATAAGAGACAAACAATGACATGTTATGATCTTTCTTTTCTACATACCACAAAGCCCCGCTGGCTTTCCGTTTAATAGCTACACTGGGGCTATTCGCCCGGTCGTAAAAAGTTGTATCTGTGCCGGCGTCATTATAAAACACGCAGGGCTTGCTAAATAAATGGTCTGAATGATGGCGAAGGTCAATAACCGTGTCGATAAATTGGGTATCTGAGACTTGCTGATATGTCAAGGCATATTCACACGCCCTTTTCCACGGCCGGCCACCAACGGAACCGGCAAAGGCATCTGATAGACCGAAGTACCTCGACAAGCCCCTTAATAAAGCAATTACGTTGTATTGGGGGGCTTTTCCATAACAGCCCTCTCTCGTCCCACAAGATTGAATCGTTATCCTGATCGCCGCACCACTATCTTTGGCTAAGTCCTGCCCATAGCGCGCCTCACCAAAACAAGCTAACGCTATATAGTCCCGGAGTGCGTGAGCGAATTGCTGTGCTTGCTCATCTTGAATGCGGTCTAAGTCTTCTTTCCATCGAAGATGTGACGGAAGGGACCACGAATAACCTCGTAACTCCGCCTGCCACTCTTGCATAATATAAAACCCGTAGACTTCTGCCGTGAAGTTTACCTTACCGCGTCTTGTTTTCTTTATCAATGAGGGTACAGGCTTAATTGATGAATATAACTGCGCTTGTTTTTTACTATCGCACTTTACAGCGATAGTCCATAATGCCTTATCGAGTAACGCTTGTTTCTTTTTTGACAATGGTTTTGCGGCTTTCGTGATCATTTACCCCCCCCTAATGTTGAATGCACTTCGGGCACCCAGATCTACGCTCTTTTTTTGTCGTCGGTATGGGCACACGCAATTCTCGGAGTTTTGTCAAACCTTGCATAATCCCGTGTATTGAGCATCCGACGATTGACCATCGCCTACGACGACCCGCAGTTTTTCCTTGTTTTAATTCCCTTTTGCGCTTAATTCCAGTAGGTATGATAAGGTGCTTAGCCATTTATTTTTTCCCCCATGATCATGAGACCCCCCGCCGTTCGTCTTTATTCCGTCGTTCTTCTGCTTCCCGCCGAATCACCCGACGACGGTCACGCTCGCACCTTGCTGCTTTGGCGAGCCGTTGTCGGGCGCATTCCCTGAGGCGCAGGGGCATGTGTCGTTCACAGCATGGGTCCCCCTCAATCCGAATTCTTGTCATCATTAGGGCCGTCGCACCAGACCATTTGCAGACAATGCAGGCTTCGGCTTGACTCATGGGGACAAAATTAAAGATGTTCATGACACATCCTCCGTGTGGGTGGTATAGGTCGCGCTGACAGCACTCGGAGCCATCAATCGGCTCACACACCCGTGAGCAATGCAAGAGCGTGCTTGTAAGCGTAGAGCTTTCCGTCAAGGTAGTCTCTTGTATCAAGCTCGCCCGCCTTTTCGCGTTCAATCCATTCATGGACACAGTCGGCTATACTCTCCTGGAGTCTGTTTAATACTTGTTTGTTTGTCATTCTCGCCCCGCCTTCATCGTAGAGTATCACACACGGCCCACATTCTGTCAAGCCCACCCCAACACCCGAAAGAGCACCGCACCCAGTACGTACCACAGGACGTTTGGCAATCCGTGCGTCCATCCGACTTGTTCGGCTCTCAGCTCTGGCAGCTTATACATGGGTTTCTTCTCCTGGTTTGTACACCTATTCATACTCATTAGACTCTTCTCAATCACACTTTATTCCCTAATCAAACATCAGTTTATTAATTCCAATCCATACTGCGGCTGCAATGAGAATCCATATAATGAGCATGGCCTTGACCCCCCCCTATTCCGTGTTATCATCTATTCTAGAGTGCAGTATCCGTACCAAGCTATCTGCCATATTTATGGCGTCCTACTAAGGTTTTTGAGGAAATTGTCCTCAATTATGACATAAAGTGGTAAAATATTACTATATAATACCCTAAGTTGCGTCATAGATCGTTGTATGCAGCTTCTCTATGATAACCTATTGATTTCTATGAAGTATTCTAGTGTCAAGGTTCTTGAGTATCACCGGGTCGTTACCATGGCTCTCCCAAACGCACAACATTGCACAAACTTGTGCATATTTCTTCTACTCCCCCCTCAATAAAAATAAATGAAAATAACTCTTGACTTTTCTCTCGAAATATGCTAAACTAAGACCAGGAAACGAGCAGGAGGAAAGAAGATGTCGTCCCGAAGGGACATCAGGAACAGTTTCACAAACGGGCCAAGGTCTATTGTCATTGAGGCCCTTCGGGCCGTTAATCTAATTACATTAACATAATGATAAAGGAAGATAATATAACTCATAGTCTCAAGACTATTAAGTATGCTCTTATATTCCGTCATTCTTTTTAAACAATCGTCTGATCGCTGAGCACGATTCTTGCATGATGTAGCAGAGCAGAGGCTCTATCGTAGCCTTGCATTGTAGCAAATGACTAGAGCATAGCATCATAGCAAGCAGGCGGGGGGAGCCAGGCTAGGGGGAGTATGTGCGTGATGGCACCTTCCTTTTTTATATATACTAGGAGGTACACGAAGAGTTTACCCTGAAATAACGGGGGGTTCTGGAAGGAGAGCCCAATGGGTGATCTTTCGTTCATCAAAATCAAATTCCCATTCATATCCGCTAAACCCGTGTCCAGTAAAAGTGGGCCAATCAGCGTCCCCGAGCTTTATGGGGAGCATCCCACAAAATTTAGCACAGGTAACGATTTGACCATTAGTCACAAGAATGCCAACATATTCAGGGGGATGTTGTTCAGTAAAAGAAATCCAAGTCATAAGACACTCCTTTCTTGAAGGTTATCAATCACTTCGTAACTATAACAGATTCCTTATCTCCTGTCAAGAAATAAATCGTACTTAAAGTGAAAATAATGCTTGACATCCATCACAATCTGTGGTAAGATCTAATTACGTCAATCATTGCCCTTTTAGCTTAACTGGTAAAGCCCCGGTCCTGTAAACCGGCGTTCGGCGTCCAAGTCGTCGAAAGGGCTCCACATCAAGGAGGGTATCCGAACATGTCGCTTCGTACACTGAACACCAGTATTTCAAACCCGGCGAACAAATATGGCTCGTACCTTGAGCGAGAATTGCTGGCACTCAAATCGAACCCGGCTGGAACGGCCCGGTATGTCAATGCCGATCCTGGTGGAACCGGAGACGATACCGCCGATGGGCTCTCTCCGTCAACCGCCTATCTGACAATGGCGAAGGCCCTCTCGGTCGTGAATACTCTGGATACCGTCTACTTCTGGGGTGATGTACGAGAAGAGGTTGTGGGGAACCATTTGGCCTTCGATGTAACCATTGTGGGCCTGGGGAGCCTCCATCACCCCGATTCCCCAGCCACAGGGTACAAAGTTGGGTCCTCGATGTGGCGTCCTCCGTCGTCTCCGACGACAGCCACCCCCCTTCTGAAACTTCGTGGTCGTGGATGGAACTTTGTGAACATGGCGTTTGACGCCCCGGTGGATGCAGCGGCGGTGAAGATGGAACGGAATGCTCTGTCTGGCACCTCCGAATATGACCCGAGCCATGCCAGCTTCTTAGGCTGTCGGTTCGTGGATGGCAAGTATGGGATTGAGGATAATGGTGGTTCCTATAACGTGACCCTCCATGAGTGCGAATTTAAGGCCATGACCACAGCGGCGATTGCTAATACCAGTACGTCGGTGGCGAATCCCCTCAACTGGAAGATCACGAGCAATCGCTTTCCGTCCAATGTGTCGAGTTTCGGGAATGCCACCCATATTGATTCCCCGCTGAACTGTGCGATTATCAAGGGGAATATCTTTGGGACGGTTACAGGCACCGGGCTGTACGTGGATCTGACGGGTGGGAACGGGAATGTCGTCACAGAGAACGTGATGGCTGGGCTCTATGACACCACAGATTACGTGGCGGGTACGGGAGACGTGTGGTATCAGAATTGGACGGTCGTGAAGGCGACGACTTCACCTGATGGCACGTCGATTCTTCCTCCGGCCGCTTAATACAGACAATGTGGGAACGCCTGTGTGCCTGGTGTAGACACCCACTCAAGAAGGCCCATCCACAGGAGGTGGTCTACTGCCCCTGTGGGTGGGAGTGGCGATGACGATTGGCCGGTCAGCACGACTGACGGCGCAGAGACACGCCAAGCAAGATCACGTCACCGAGCACGATGTTCCTCAACTCTTCCGTTGGATCGGGCAAGAAAAACCGGCAACCCAACAGCCGGCTTGGGATGAGTTTAAACAGTCGATTTCTCTGATTCTGAGAGACGGACCACGCCGAATGCGGCAAGATACCAAACGATTGGTAAAGATCGAGGCGGTCACGAAGCAATTGGTCGAGGCTCTTGAGCTAGGGGCCTCTGTGGACACAGCAGCGGCCTACGCGGGTATCAAGCCCACGGAGTTTAGGGAATGGTTGTCCCTTGGCCACACACGGCCCAGATCCATCTACGCGGCTTTTTTGGGCATCATCCAAGCCGCCATCGCCAAGTGTGACATCCAAGACCTTCAAGTCATCTCGAAGGCGGCGTCTGAGGGCGAATGGAAAGCCTCAATTGAGCGGTTGAAGCTCCGGGGGTTTGGCAATCAGGCCCTCACCGAGAAGAAGCCGGTCCAAGTCAAGATCGTCAACTACAACTTTGCCGCCCCTCCGAAGAAAGTCATCACTCAGGTCCTTGATTTAGACACGCTGGAATATACGAAGGAAGAGCCTCATGCCATTGAGTTCAGGGAAGAGTCCGAAGAGCTTTCAGAAGAATGTGACGACACTGATGCACGAGGGAAAATATCCTCAGAAGCAAGTCCTCGCCATCGCGTACTCGAAGCAGCGGGAGTCGAGGGAGGGGAAACCCCGTCGGAAACCGGCGAAAAAGAAATAACAGTCTCCCATGACTGATCTGACCAAAATGGCTTGTGACCGTTGTAAAAAGTCTTTTTATGGTTACATGTCTGGTGATTTTACCGCAGGATTCTATCTTCGCGGTCCTTCTGGAGAAGGTTGGGAAAAGTGGATGTTCCCCGAAGAGAAAATTGTGTGCGATGTGTGTATGCAGTCTGACCCCCGGTATCTGGCTGTCTATGGCCCCGTACCTAAGCGAGAGGAATAAGTGATGGCATCAACAATGGAAAACTTGGCACGGAAAAGCCCCGCACTCTATGACGCGGATGCCGAGGCGAATGAGACGCCGTGGGCGAAAGCTCTTGGGCGCTATCGGGCCAAAGGGATGAGTGAGAAAGAAATCAGTAAATACCGAACCGCCTATCAGCAAGGGCAAAGTGTGACGAAGGTTCAATCTCTGGCATCGAACAGCAAGAAAAAATAAGGAGTCCTGAATGGCTCGAATACCCTACCGTGGAACTCGTGCCCTACCTGACGTGTCCGGTACCTCAGAAGATGTCCGACGGGAAGCCGTGCGAACATATGCAACACGAGCGAATGTGGCGGCAAAAGTTGATCCCCGCTTTCAAGGGATCGCGGTCCTCCAGCAGAATTCACGGAAGAAAAAGAGATAAGCGATGAATAAAGAACAGGCGAGATACTACCTCACAATGGGCTTAGGACGTTTTACGGCCGCCACAACGACTGGGGCCATTTTTGCCATGCGGAATGGCACCACCAAAGTCCTCCAGATTCATCGGGTGGTGGTTCAAGTGGGATTTAGCGGAACAGGGAATGCGCAGACCACACAGATTATCCAGTTGAAACGCTTTTCTGGTGCAACCCATTCTGGTGGGTCTTCTTTGCTGACGAGTGTGGTGAAAAACTCGACGCTCTTACCAGCGTCATCGCTGCTTGATGCACGAGAGGCCACAATCTCAGGAACGTCTCCACTGACTGATACGAGTGTCGTCTATGAAGCTCCCTTCCGCAATACCATGCTGCCTCGATCATTATCCGGCCTGGCGTCACTCATGTGGTCCTCAGACCTCCATCCCGAATTGTCGCTACAACCGAGTGAGGGTATTGCAGTGTTTATCACACAAACAGCGGTTGCTGGTGATTCAATTGTGGGTCTCGTGTGCTGGGGTGAGGATATCTCTCCTTCGCATTAATCAGAAAGTCAACAGGAATGCCACACGAACAATCGACATGGAAAGAAGTGGTTGCAGATACGAAAACTGATCCCACCTGGCATAAAGCCTTCCGTCGGTTTGTCAAAAAAGGATACAGTGAAGCCGAACTTCAACAACAGCATCAAGCCTGGAAAATGAGGAATGGTGCCGTGAAAAGTGTCATGTCAAAGAGTGAAAAATGAAAGGGCCAGAGGTTCCGATGTCCATGAGTGATTACGATAAACAAGAAAAGATGAAAGCTCGTGCTCGGAAGAAACATCCGAAGATTGGCCATCACGAGAAAATGGCTGAGGCATCTCACGCGAAAGCGGACATGAATCGAGCGATGGGTGATATGCACAGTGCTAAAGCCCGTGCGATGCTCTCCAAAGTGACTCAGGTGATGTCGAAATCGGAGAAATAATGCTACAGCGCATTATCATTGGTACCATTCTTGGCCTTCTTCTCATAGGGTGTGGGGCCAGCCATAAATTGATGCTTGATGAAGTGGGGATGCTTCATGCCCAAAATGAGAACCTAAAAAAGCAAGCGGATACTTATGCCCAACTCATTGCCGAGAATCAACTGGCTCTTGGGAAATTAATTGAAGAGCATCACATCCTTGCAGACCAGATGCTCACTGAGACGTGTAAACCTCGTGTGTTTTAATGGCGGCACCACGACGATCTACTTCCAGAGTTCAAAAGTTCGTAGAAGGGGACCTGACTCGAACCGCTGAGGTTCAAATCCCGTTTCGATTCGTTCCACGACCCTATCAGATGATCCCCTTTAATGATCTTCAACGAGGGATCAAGCGCATTGGGCTCTGTTGGCATCGTCGTTCAGGAAAAGATAAAACATGCTGGAACTTAACGATCTCAGAAGCCTGCCGTCAAGTGGGGACGTACTTTTATGTCTTCCCCCTTCTCAATCAGGCACGCAAAGCGATTTGGCAGGCGAGAGGGAAGGATGGGATCAAGTTTCTCGACCACATTCCCCCAGCCCTCATCAACGGGGAGCCCAAAGACACCGAAATGTTGGTGCCACTTTGGAATGGGTCGAATATTCAGTTATTGGGGTCTGATAATGCCGACGCCTACCGGGGAACCAATCCTATGGGGGTGGTATTCTCAGAATTTGCATTCACAGACCCCAAAGTCTGGAATATGTTCCGCCCTATTCTTGCAGAAAACGGTGGGTGGGCTGTCTTCAATTCAACTCCTTATGGAAAGAACCACTATTACGACCTCAAACAGAAAACAGAGGGCAATCCCCGATGGCATTGGACGACCTTGACCGTTGATGATACGTACAACGAAGAGGGTAATCCTGTCGTCACGCAGGAGATGATCGAGGAAGATCGCCTGTCGGGTATGGAGGAAGAATTCCTTCAACAAGAGTATTATTGTTCCTTTACTGGGAGCATGATTGGCAGCTATTATGGCCGGTTGGTGGAAGAAGCGGAACGTGAAGGTCGAATTGGACTCTCAACCCAATACGATCCCACTCTTCCGGTGTACACTTCGTGGGATATTGGGACACGAGATACGACTGCTATTTGGTTTTATCAAAAGAAAAATCGTTGTATCTATTTCATCGACTATTTTGAGGATTCTGGTGAAGGTGTCGAACATTACATCAAGCACCTCTACCAACAGAAATACACGTATGCAAAGAACTACACCCCCCACGATATCAAGAAGCGTGACTTCTCAACAGGAAAAAGCGCGATTGCGGTGGCGGAAACCCTGACCAGTAAAGCCGGGTTCTTTACCGTCGTTCCTGTGATGCCGATTGATGTGGGGATTCAGGCGGTTCGTTCGATCTTTCCTCGGTGCTTCTTTAACTCAATTAAAGTTAAACGGGGTATTGACGCCCTGAAAGATTATCATAAAAAGTATGATGCAGAACGGAAACTGTTCTCCACTTCCCCGGACCATTCGTGGTCATCTCATGCCTCGGATGCGTTTCGGATCTTTGCAACAAGTTTTGAAGAACCTCTTGTGTCTTCTGGTGAAGTTCACCGACGGCGACCTTCTCGTGGTGGATCGCCTGGATCTGATTGGATGAGACGTTGAAAATAGCCGAAGATGTTGATGCCTCGATGTCCGGTCGGAGCAATCCTTTCCTCACGAAAGCCCTCAAGCGCCTGAAACGGGCGGCTGAAACTGACCACCACAATCGGGATGCTTACCAGCAAGATATGAAGTTCTTTCTTGGGATGGACCAGTGGGACGCTGCCATAAAAACAGAACGGGACACGGATGGCCGGCCCTCATTAACATTGAATCAACTCCCTCGATTCGTGGACCAGGTGGTTGGAGATATCAGGCTCAATTGTCCACGCATTAAGACGCGGCCAGAATCGAAAGACGCCACAGTTGAGATGGCAAAGATTTATGATGGGATTATTAAGAATATCGAATATCGTTCCGAAGCAGAAACGATTTATGATACCGCCGCAGAGTCGATGGTTGCTGGGGGATTAGGCGCATGGCGAGTCACTACCAAATATTCTGATACCGATACATTCGAGCAAGAGATTGCGATTGAATGGATTCCTAACCCCCTGAGCGTGTATTTTGATCCCCGCCCTTTTGATCTGGATAAAACATTCGCAGATTGGTGTTTTGTCACTGAATGGCTCAGCCGGGAAGAATTCACCGAGCGTTATCCTGATATGGACCCATCTTCCCTCCCGGATGTTGGATCAGGGGACACTGAGGGCTGGTTTGAGAGGGATAAAGTCAAAATTGCTGAATACTGGATTCGGGAAGCGATTGCCAAAAAGATTGTTCAGTTATCAGACGGATCTGTACTGGATGAGGATAAAGCGAAAGATCGCCTGGAGCAAGAAAAAGCCAAGCAGTCGGTGATCGCCTTAACGACTCCAGGTGCTCCGCTTCCTCCAGATATAGAAGTCGTTTCAGAACGCATGGTCAATTCCTATCGGATCAAGCGATATATTATCTGTGGATCAGGGATTTTAGAGGGTCCAGAAGAGTTTCCAGGAACAATCATCCCTATTGTACCTCTGTATGGGAAAATGATTATTGTTGAGGGGAAGCGATATATTCGCGGCATGGTGCGAAATGCTGCGGATGCTCAGCGGATGTACAACTACTGGCGTTCAGCGGAAATTGAATTTGTGGCTCTTCAACCAAAGTCTCCGTGGCAAGGGACACCGAAGCAAATTGAAGGATTTGAGGCTGACTATAAAGAGGCCCATCGCCGCAATATCGCCGTTCTGAGATATAACCCAGATCCAGCCGCACCAGAAAAACCATCTCGGATGGCACCCCCGCAGGCGTCTCCTGGTATGTTCCAGGGCTCAACACAGTCATTAGAAGATCTCAAAGCTTCGATGGGAATGAGCGAAGCTTCATTGGGAATGTCTGGCAATGAGCGGACAGGAAAAGCGATCCGTGCTCGTCAGACCGAAGGAGACGTGGGAAACTTCTCCTATGTGGATAACCTCTCCAGGGCGCTCAGATTGACTGGCAAGATTATTATTGGCCTGATTCCTAAAGTTCATGATACCAGCCAAATGCTTCGTCTTCGTGAGCATGATGATACGGAACAATTGGTGCCTGTCAATACACCCGACCGAGGGGAAAAAGGCGAACCTGTTATTCTCAATGATTTGACCATCGGGAAATATGGCATCATGGTTGATACAGGTCCCTCATTTACGACAATGAGGCAAGAAGCGGCTGAGGGGATGATGAGCTTCGGCCAGATGTACCCAGAAGCCCGCCCCTATATTCAGGATCTTGTGGCGAAGTCTCAAGATTGGGAATATGCCAAGGAGATTTCTGACCGTTTGAAGAGGCTCTTGCCTCCCCAGGTTCGTGAAGATGTTGATCCGAAGACGATTCCTCCTGATCCGAAACAAGTGATTGCAGAATCGAAGGCTGAGATTTCAAAGATCAAGATTGACATTGAAAAGTTGAAAGTGATGAAAGCCTCATTGAACGTCCAGAAAGAGGGGACGAGTGTGCGGAAAGAAGTGATCGACATTCTTGAACAACTCTTTAGTGAGAGGGGGTGAAGAAACGATGAAGATTAAGACTGACGAGTCTCAACCCGGTAACGAACGGGAAGTCTCGAAGGCTCAGGTCAGACCGAAAGGTGCTGGTGCGGATCGACAGCCGGAACCGTCGATAAAGGTTGAGAATACCGAAGGCAGTTTCAGCAAACGCAAAGGTTCGCCACGGAGCTAAGACCAAACTATTCACAGCACTCGACTGTATCGAGGCATAAAGGGGAATACTCGTGAGTCAGACCCAGACCACTAACACCGTTGAGAAGACGGGCGCGGAGGCCGTACAAGTTCTTGGAAGCCAGGCCACTTCCACAGAGGAAGCACCACAGCAAGCGGAACAGGTTGTTGCAGCACCGATTCAAGAGACAGTTGTACAGGAGCCAAAAGAAGGAACACCTGAATGGGCAACCAAGCGGTTTTCTGAACTGACCGCACAGCGAGAAGAGCAAAAACGCCTCGCTGATGACAACGCAAGGGAACGCGATTTTTACAAGAAGATCGCATTGGAGAAGGCGGGCCAGCCATCGTCTGACCAGCCAGTCGTCACAACTCCAAATCCTCTTGATGTTGAGCCCAAAGTTGATGACTTTACAGACTATGGGGATTTTGTCAAAGCCTCGGTAGACCATCAAGTCAGGCAAGCCGTTCGCACGATGCAGTCCCAAGCGGCGCAGATTCAAACTGTGCAAGAACGGACCAAGAAGTTCTTTTCTTCGGCTGAGGCGTTTAAGAAAGAAACACCGGACTTTGACTCTCTGATTACCAGTCCGTCGTTTGTGCAGTCTGAACCTGTGGTCGAAGCGATTCTGCATTCGACGAAAGGCCCACAGATTGCTTATTTCTTAGCGAAGAATCCTGAGATCTCGTCTCGATTGAATCAATTGTCCCCGTTTGAAGTGGCGCTTGAAATCGGGAGAATGGAGGAACGATTGACCCCTCCGACTCCAAAAGTCATTACACAAGCTCCTAGGCCCCTCCAGACTGTCTTAGCCGGTAACGAAGTAGTGAATAAAGAGCCTGAGAAGATGAACATGGAGGAATATGCAAAAGAGAATGAACACCGCTTTGCTTGGCCAAGGAAAACCAAACGATAAAGGGATAAGAAATGGCTAATACAATTATCACCCCTGCAATTATCGCCAAAGAAGCCGCGCTCCAGTTAGTGAATAACCTGGTGTTCGCTCGGTTGGCGAATAAGCAGTTCA
>Ga0210377_10001037_pt1 | contig 25890 bp, 29 predicted proteins | sample PLM4_65_b1redo_FD_155480 | JGI IMG/M metagenome (GOLD analysis project Ga0210377, IMG submission 155480) | Groundwater sediment microbial communities from an aquifer in East River, Colorado, USA - PLM4_65_b1 redo | ecosystem: Environmental > Terrestrial > Soil > Riparian zone | place: USA: East...
CGCGCCGATGTCGATTGGGTATGCGACGAATGAACGGAAGAAGCTATTTACGCATCCAATTCCATACTCGCATGACGATTATGAGATAAACAGCTTTTTTAACCTCATAGCACCGCTCACCGGTCCGTTGTCTGTTGATCTTGATAGCCCGTTCCTCACGGTACCCGCAGAGTCGATGAACAAGATACGACCTCTCTTGAAACCGCTGGCGAACAGGAGAACCGTGGCTCTGTTTCCCGGCGGCAGCATCGAGGAAAGACACTGGGGAAGCGATCGGTTTCATCAGACGGCTCAAACGCTTGTAGAGCGCGGCTATGAAGTGGTCGTCATAGGAGGCAGTGATGACCGCAAAGCAGGCGAGGAGATCGCTGAGGCTCTTCCTGACGTCATTAACTTCTGCGGCCGATTGTCTCTCATCGAAACGGCTGCGGTATTGAAGGAAGCCGCGTTGCTTATAACCGGTGATTCTGGTATACTCCATATCGGTTTCGGTCTGGGCATTAAGACCTTGTCTCTCTTCGGGCCGGGGATTCAAAAGAAATGGGCTCCAGGGGGGCAGGGGCATGTTGTTATAAATAAGAATCTCGATTGCAGCCCCTGTACGAAATTCGGTTATACGCCGAAATGCAAGAAGGGCGCCGATTGCATGAAACTGATAACGGTTGATGAAGTATACGAAAAAGCGCTGAATCTGCTGGAAGGCTGATATGCCATTGATAAAAATAGATTCCGTATCGAAAGTATTTAAGAGAGAATTCAGCAATAAAAAGATAGAGGCCCTGAAATCGCTCACACTCGACGTCTCAGAAGGGGAAGTGTTCGGTTTTTTAGGGCCGAACGGGGCTGGCAAAAGCACCACGATAAAATTGATGCTCAATCTCATTCGACCTACCTCCGGCACGCTATCGATTGATGGCAAAAATGTATCTGAAAAACGCGTACGGAGGATGATAGGATATCTCCCGGAAAATCCGTTCTTTTATGACCATCTATCAGCGAAGGAATTGCTCTGGTTCGGCGGCAAAAGCTGTGATTTGGCCGATTCCGTCATCGAACAACGTACGTATTCGTTATTAAGAGATCTTGAACTCATCGACGCTATGAAACGACCGCTCAGATCATATTCAAAAGGGATGGTCCAGCGCGCCGGTCTTGCGCTTGCTCTTATTCATGATCCAAGCATATTGATTCTCGATGAACCCATGAGTGGTCTCGACCCCATGGGCCGGAAAAAAGTCTTCGAATTGATTTTGAAATTAAAGGAAGAGGGGAAGACCGTTTTTTTCAGCTCACATATTCTTCACGATATCGAAAGACTGTGCGATCGTGCCGCTATTCTTATCAATGGCAGTCTGGTTCGTTTGATTAATGTTCAAAAAGATTTACCATCGGGGAAGACACTGGAAGAAGTTTTTTTTGAAGAAGTCGAAAGATCGGGAGGATTACGGGAATGAACGGAATTCTCAGTCTTGCTGTCATTACATTTAAAGAAGGTATCCGCAACAGGGCGTTATTCGGCATCTTTATCATGGCATTGCTGGCGTTTGCTCTCACGGTGATTATGACAAGTCTTTTTATGCGGGATATTGTCAGGATTGCTGCAAGTTTAAGTCTCACGACGATTTCCTTCTCCGGACTGCTCATGGTCATCTTTATCGGCACAAACCTGCTGTCAAAGGACATCGATAAAAGGACCATCTATATGGTCTTGTCCAGGCCGGTATCGCGTGCGGAGTATATTGTGGGAAAGTTTCTCGGACTTTGTTTTCTGGCGGCTGCCTCGATCGCTTTTCTTGGTATCATATCGTCGATTCCCGTGTTCATTACGGGCATCGGCTATCAGAACTCCATGGCAATTTTCAACTGGAATGTTTATTTTATTGCCGTCCTGTTCATAGCCCTGAAACTTATGCTCATTGTGTCAGTCATCATGTTCTGGTCTTCCGTCACCTCGACTTCATTCATCTCCCTAATATTGACCATCGCGGTATATATCATCGGATCAACCAACGAGGTGGTAAAAGGATTCCTTGATCAGAAAATTGAGGGGATGAATATAACGCCGCTCATGACGGCGGTCATTAAATGTGTCTATTACATTTTCCCCAACCTGTCGGCATTCGATCTTAAGCTCCAGGCGGCGAACGGGCTTTCTCTTGCCCATGGATACGTACTGTGGACGTCGCTCTATTGGGTGTTGTATGTGGCCATCATGGTTTCGGCAGCGGCCCTAATGATGGAGCGGAGAGAATTTCCATGAAGCCGAAGTGGTCGTTTCTTGTCCTGGTCTTCTGCATCGCGGGATATGCGCTTATCTTCCCTTTTTTTGAAAAGCATCGCTATCCGGAAAGACAAGTTCAAGCACGGGAATTAATACTGCCGCCCCACGTCATGAAACTTCTCGCCTTGGAATTCAGGACCGTAACCGCCGATTTTCTCTTTGCGCGAGCGTCTCAGTATTACGGTGGAAGGAGTTACCGGCCGTGGGCATGGACGAAAAACGATTATGCGTGGCTTTACAATAACCTGCGCGTGACCACGGAGCTTGACCCCTATTTTGAGGATCCCTACTATTTCGGAAATGCCATTTTTACGTGGGATGTTGGCGCAGTCAATGAGGCCAATTCGTTACTCGAAAAAGGAGTAAGGGCACGAACGTGGGACTGGCAGCTTCCATTCTACCTCGGCTTTAATAAGTTCTATTTCCTGCATAAAAACAAGGAAGCCGCGGATGATTTGCTGCTTGCTTCAAAAAGGCAGGGGGCCTATGATTTTCTGCCCACATTGGCAGCTCGACTTTATAACAGTGAAGGCAGGACTGAAGCAGCAATTGTTTTTCTGACCGCGTTTCTGAAAAACGAGAGGGACGCGAAGATCAGGGGAAAGTATGCGATCCGTTTGGAAGCGCTCAAAAGAATGTTGTTCATTGAGCGTGCCGTGGCGCGATACAAGAATAAAACAAAAAAACCACCGAGAAATCTTCAGGCATTAGTCCAATCAGGCATCATAAGCGAAATCCCGGAGGATCCCTACGGAGGGAAATTCTACCTGAACAGGGATGGTTCCATAAAAACGACCAGCAAGCTTGCCCTGCCGGCCAATCCGGAGAAAAAATAGATCAAAACATCCTCAGCTCCTGGTCTTGAATTTATTTCTTCCCCCGCTTTTCCTCATGCCTGATGTCGATCTTTTTCAGCTGCTCGATGCTTCGGGTGAGGTGCTCGTTCTCTTTCTTAAACTCCAGCACTGTACTGAGGATGTGCCGCCAATTCTGTGCATCTCGTGCCTTTTCATTGTTCGGGTAGATGTGCAGGAATTCATCGAATTTCTGTAAGGCCAACGTATAGTCCTTATACGGATTATCGTAGAACGCATGGGTAAAAGCGGCGTCATAGAGAGCACGTGCGCCCAGTTCTGAGCGCGGGGAGTCCTTGGCTATCTTGTCATAAGCAGCAATGGCCTCACTGTATTTCTTCTCATTGAAAAACCTGTTCGCATTTACGAAGTCAACGTCATGATCAGCCATATATTTGGCACAGGCTGAAAGGCAGCACGTTAACAATAGCACGAGAAACAATGATCTTCTCACCCGCTCCTCCTCTTGTCCACGACAAAAACGCTCTTGGGTATCGTCTTCGCGTAATCCTTGAGTTCCGCTGCGATTTCCGAAGCTTCCAGGGGGTTGGTGAGCTTCCGGCGTTCGTTCGTTACGATCGCAATGGAGATGGACATGATCGGAAACTGCATCTCGACGCCCTGACGTGTTTTCCCCAGGATATGGCCGCGCCCTCGGTCCCCGGGGTCATAAAACTCGGGGATGCGTCGGTCGAATTGACTGATGATTTCCGTTGAAACTTCACGCATGTAATCAGGCGTGGTAATGACCACGAAATCATCGCCCCCCACGTGGCCGATGAAATCCTCGGATGAGCCTTTCAGCTTGACTGCGTTTTCGACAATGCGAGCTGTTTCTTTAATCACTTCGCTGCCGTTTGCATATCCATACCGGTCGTTAAATGCCTTGAAATTGTCAAGGTCGAGGACGCAGAACGCGAGGGGCTGGCTGGAGTCTATCCGCTTTTTCAGCACGTTTTCTATGGCGATGCCTCCCGGAAGGCGGGTCAGGGGGCTGGCATCGAGATACATTTCCTCGAGTTTCCGGAGTCTCTTTCCCATGGCGATAAAAGCTTGCGATAAGCTGCCGATCTCGTCCAGGGTATTGATCCCCGGGTCAAAGTCAAAGTTCCCCTCGGAAATGTGTTCGGTCCCGACTTTCAGCTTATTGATGGATGATGAGATGTGGTGGGTAACCACAAGCCCGGCCATGGCCCCGGCTGCGATACTGAAGATACAAAGCATGGCGGTGGTCAGGAAAGCAGTTCCGCCAATCGCGCTGATCTGCCTCATTTTCCTGTCCTGGGCCTCCTTTGCAGCAAGGGACATGTTACGGAGCGTGTCGATAAGCTTCTCGATTGTTTTTTTCAGTTCGCCGTTTGAAATCGCGTAAGCCTTATCGGCCTTTCCTTCGCGTATAAGCTGTATTTCAAGGTCGAAAAAACCCGCATAGGTACCCTGGAGTGTGTCAACGGTTTCGAGGGGGATCCCGTTTCGATCAGGGAGCGCTCTCAGCGAGGCGAGAGTTGCGTGAAATTCTTCACCCCGTTTGGAAAAAAGACGGCGCATATCATTGCTTTTCAGGATGAGAAAGCGTTTTTCGTACGTATCCTGCGCAAGAACGGCGTCAAGCATCCTGTCTGCCGCTTCTTGAACGATGATATCGGTTTTTACGATGCTCCTGTTCAGGTGGTTAATTCGTTGCAGGCTGATGAGGGCATAAGCGACGACAATCACCGTCAGCCCCACGAGCGTCATATACCCCAGGAGCATTTTACTGGCAATATTCAGCCGGGCAAAAAGCTTGGTGGGCACTAATTTGTCCAGAATGCCTGGAGGTACGGACATTTTCATTTTCGACGGGAGATAACTCACTCGTTAAGATTAACAAATAATCGTGGTATTGTCAATAATATTCTGGAGTTATGTTATAATGGAGTTCGCGGAGCTTCATCCGGTATCGGCGGTTCCTCACCGGGCGCAGCAAGTTCATCACAAAACTTTCTGGGCTCGGTGCCCGGCATAAAAGCCTCTCGAAACGATTGCCTGCAGTTTTCGGTGCTGAGCAGGCCGGTCCGGGGGTCGATCTGTTTAAAGAGAATGCCGTCCGGTACAGTAAAATCTTCCTTCTCTCGGTTGTCAAGTGATTTTTTCATGAACTCCAGCCAGATAGGGAGTGCCGTGCGAGCGCCGGTTTCTCTCGGCCCAATGCTGTGGTGATCGTCATAACCGACCCAGACGCCCGCAACGAGGCCCGGCGTATAGCCCATGAACCAGGCGTCGCGGAAGTCATTTGTGGTGCCGGTCTTTCCGGCCGCGGGCCTGCCGAGTTCCCTCGCTTTCCAAGCCGTTCCTTTTTCGATCACGCCCTTGAGCAGGTTTGTTATCAGGTAGGCGGTTTCAGGTTTTATGACCTGCTCCGGGAGAGCGTCATTTGCGAACAGGACACGGCCGGTGCTGTCGGTAATCGTCAGGATGGAAACAGGACCGACCCGTATCCCGTGGTTGTCGAACACGGCATATGCCGAAGTCAGCTCGAAGAGCGTGACATCGGAGCTCCCGAGGGCCAGCGCCGGATAGGGACTGAGAGGGCTTTTAATGCCGAATTTTTTAGCGTAAAGGATGGCGCTCCCCACGCCTATCTTTTCGAGCAGCCGAACGGTCGGCACGTTCAGCGACTGGGCCAACGCCTTTCTCATGGTCACCGGCCCCTGATAGGCCCTGGTAAAATTTTCAGGTGTCCAGGTCTTTTTATTGTCTACTTTGATGGTGATCGGAGAGTCATCCAGGATGTCGGCTGCGCCAAACCCGCGATCAAGCGCTGCCGCATAGATAATCGGCTTGAATGCCGATCCGGGCTGGCGCTGGGCCTGCCAGGCGCGGTTAAACTGGCTTTGACTGAAATCCCGCCCGCCAACCATGGCGTGGATGTGACCGGTTGCAGGATCGATGGCGATAAGCGCAGCTTGAAGGGGTATGGGGGACGCGCCTTTTTTGCCGTGTCGTGCTTCAATTTTTGAAAGGCCCGAACGTACAGCCTGCTCGGCGTTATTCTGGAGGTCGTCATTGATGCTGGTATATATGTTGAGCCCGCCGGAGTAGAGGATACTCGAGCCGAAACGCTCTTCGACCCTCTGCCGTACGTACTCGACGAAGTAAGGAGCAGGCCCTCCTGTTTTCAACGCCGGCTGCAGCGGCAAAGGCGCTTTTTTGGCTTCTTCTGCCTGCGCAAGGGTCAGAACCTGCGTGGCAACCATTCGGTTTAACACATAAGCCCGCCTGCCCCGGGCATTCTCCTGCGATTTGAAGGGAGAGTAGTATTTTGGAGAGCGGGGCAGCCCGGCCAGCAGAGCGCATTCCGCAAGATCCAGGTCTTTCGCCTTTTTGCCGAAATAGATCTGGGAAGCTGCTTCTACGCCGTAGGCGCCGCTGCCGAAGTATATCTGATTGAGGTAGAGGGCGAGTATTTCACGTTTTGTATAGCGCTGTTCTATCTTGAGCGCGAGGACCATTTCCTTGACCTTCCTCGCGTAACTGCGTTCAGGCGTGAGGAAAAGCACCTTTGCGAGCTGCTGCGTGAGCGTGCTCCCGCCTTCAAGCACTTTTTGGGCCCGGACATTCCGGTACAAAGCCCTTGCGATCCCGCGCAGGTCGATGCCGCGATGGCTGTAGAATCTCGTGTCCTCGGTGGCAATGAGCGCTTTGATCAAGTCCCCGGGCACATCCGTCAGAACAACAGGCGTGCGGTTTTCCATGAAGAATTCCGCCAGGAGCTTGTTGTTGTCCGAATAGACCCGGGAGGTGATGCTCGGCTTGTATTCTTCCAGGGTCTTGACTTCGGGCAGGTCCCAGACCGAAAAGATCACGAACCCGGCAGCTCCTCCTGTGAGAACGGCTGTCGAGATCAGAAAAAGATAAAGGAGTATGGATTTCCCTGTTTGCATTGCGGTTATTATACATCCTCGGCCGGCAAAAAGTAAAGAAAATGCAAATCCTTCGGCGGGCATTTGGTTTCTGCCGCAACGGGAACTTACCTTGAGTTTTGATACGTAAGGTGCTATTATTTATCCACCCGGCATCAAACATTCATTCTGAACTTACTACAAGGAGGAGTACATGTCGTACACTGCAAGAGATTTCAACTCATTGATCGGGATGAAGGGGTTCAGCGAAACGCTTCTCAGAAACCATTTCACGCTGTATCAGGGATACGTTGCCAACACGAACAAGGCCGCTGAGACGCTTTCACAGATGTTGAGAGACGGGAAAACAGGCGCGCCGGAATATGCCGAGCTCAAAAGAAGGTTCGGATGGGAATTCAACGGCATGAGGCTGCATGAACTCTATTTCGAGAACCTCAAAGGGACCGGCGGTATGGACCGGGCAGGCAGGCTTGCGAAGAAGATGGAGAAGGAGTTCGGCAGTGCCGATAGCTGGGAAAAGGACTTCAAGGCCTGCGGAGCCATGCGGGGCATCGGCTGGGTGGTCTTGTATCATGATCCGGCAGGAGACCGGCTGTTCAATTCATGGATCAATGAACATGACGTGGCGCACCTTGCCGGCTGCGAGCCGGTCCTGATCATGGATGTGTTCGAGCATGCGTACATGACCGATTATCAGCTGAAGCGTGCGGACTATATCGAGGCATTCTTTGCGAACATCGATTGGAAAACAGCAGAGGCGCGGACAAAGTAAACAAGATACATTCATAAAAGAATCGAAATCTATATCAGTGCTTCACCCTGAAGAGAAGGACCTGATGCAAAATGACGGTTTGGTCATAGTCTTTACCGGCGACGGGAAAGGGAAGACGAGCGCGGCCCTGGGAGTGGCGCTGCGCGCGGTCGGTCACCGGATGTACGTTTCTGTGGTTCAGTTCCTCAAGGGTTCCATGGCCACCGGCGAAGCGAGAGTGGCGGAGCGGCTCACGCCCGAGCTGGAATTCGTTTCGCTGGGCAGAGGATTTGTAAATTGCTGCGGCAGCACGACTCCCCTGGCCGAGCACCGGAAAGCCGCGGAAGAAGCGTTGACGCACGCGCGGCAGCGCATGCTTTCCGGGGCCTGGGACGTCCTGATCCTCGACGAGATCAACACGGCAGTGACCCTCGGCCTTGTCGACATCGCCGAGGTCCTGGCCCTGGTCAGGGAAAAGCCGGCGAAGCTCAATCTCATACTGACGGGCCGCAATGTACACCCCGACCTGGTCGCCCTTGCCGACATGGTGACGGAAATGCGCTCCATCAAGCACCCCTACGACAGCGGCCTGCCTGCCCGGAAGGGCATCGATTTTTAAAAGTAAAATTGACTTTGATTTTTCAAAATGCTAGTATAACCATGCACATACGGAAAGAACGGTCCTGTATGTCCTGATAATGAAAACAAGCCCAGTCATTGTAACCATAGAAGATGAAATGTCGTTGTCCAGTCTCTACGGGGACATGGACAAGAACCTCAGGTTGATCGAAAACACCTACGGCGTGGTCCTGAATGCCCGGGGAAACAGGATCCAGATCGAGGGCGAAGAAAAGTCCGTCGCACGGGTCGAACGGCTTCTGAACCAGCTCGCCGACATGCTGGCCAAGGGTGTCATTTCTCAAAAAGAAGACGTCAACACTGCCATTCACGCCTTTTCAACGGATTCCTCGACTACCTTGAAGGACCTATTCCAAAAAGCGATCCCGGTTTCGAGCAGGAAACGGCCGGTCGCTCCCAAGAACGAAACCCAGCGTAAATACGTCGAGGCGATCAGAGAGCATGACATCGTGTTCGGGATCGGGCCGGCCGGCACCGGCAAGACCTATCTTGCCATGGCCACGGCGGTCTCCGCCCTCCTGCGACGCGAAGTGAGCAGGATCATCCTGGTCCGTCCCGCGGTGGAAGCGGGGGAGAAGCTCGGGTTTTTGCCCGGTGATCTGTACGAAAAGATCAACCCCTATCTGCGGCCGCTCTATGACGCCCTGTACGACATGATCGAGACGGAAAAGGCGAACAAGCTCGTGGAACGGGGAGACATCGAGATCGCCCCGCTCGCGTTCATGCGGGGCCGTACGCTGAATGACTCTTTCATCATCCTCGACGAGGCCCAAAACACGACCACCGAGCAGATGAAGATGTTCCTTACCCGGCTGGGTTTCAATTCGAAGACCGTGGTCACCGGCGATATAACCCAGATCGACCTGCCGAGTGGAAGGAACTCGGGTCTCATCGAAGTGCAGAAGATCCTGGACGATATCGAAGGTATACGCTTCGTATATTTTACCAACAAGGACGTGGTACGCCATAGGCTGGTACAGCAAATCATCAAGGCCTACGAAAGATACGAGGAGACGGATGAATAGTACGCATGACACCCTGGCAAAGCTCCTGCCGAAGACCCATCTTCCCGTTTCCGACAAGGATGAATCGCCGGCCGGAATATCGCGCGCAGCCAAGATCTATAATATCGGCATTGCTCTCACCACCGCTCTTCTGCTCGCTTTCGTGCTCCTCTCGTGGTTCCCGTTCCTGGAAAAAGGAGACACGGCATCGCGGAGCATTACGTCGCCCTATACCATGTACCTCGAATATCCAGGGCCTGATCAGACCCTTTTTTCCTATAAGGTAAACAAGGGCGAGGTCATCGTGGAGGCCGGTCACCGTGTTTCCGAAAAGGCCGCGCGGGTCCTTGAAGAAATTGCGCGCCGGGAAGGCATCGGCAACAGGCAATATGCGTACCTGGGACTGACCGTGCTCATACTGCTCTTTTTTTATCTTTTTTACCATGACATCAAACGGTACCGTCCCGCACTCATCACCGATACGCGAAAATTATTTCTCCTCGCTTTTCTCCTGCTGGTAACGGTCATCGTAGCTCATTTTTCAAAATATATCTTCTCGCTGGTGGCCGACAAGTTCCTGCTGGATTCGACCACCGTCGGCTTTGCCATGCCGGTGTCAGCGGGGGCCATGCTCGTCTGTCTCCTCTTTGATTTTCATCTCGCGCTGGGCTTTGCATTTGTGGTCAGCATTCTGCTGGGCATCCTCTTCCAGGGCGACCCTTTCATGCCGATCTATTATTTTCTCGGCAGCATCATGGCGGCCCTCTCGGTGATCCATTGCAAGAAGAGGACCGCGGTAATGAGGGCAGGGGCGTTCACCGGTCTCATTAATCTAGTTACGATTCTCAGTATCGACCTTTACAAGGGCGATCTGCTCACCCGCGGCATAAACGACCTGAGCGCGGGATTTCTGGGCGCCGTACTGATATCCATGATCGTGTCGGCATCGCTGCCGTTCTTTGAAGCGCTCTTCGACATAGCCACGGACATAAAGCTCCTCGAACTGCTGGACCCCAACCAGCCGCTGCTCAAGGAGCTGGTTTACAAAAGTCCGGGGACCTACCACCACAGTATCGTGATCGGCAATCTGGCTGAGGCCGCAGCCGAGGCCATCGGAGAAAATCCGCTCCTTGCGCGGGTCGGGGCCTACTACCACGATGTGGGCAAAATACGCAAACCGGAGTATTTTATAGAAAACCAGAGACCCTACGATAACAAGCATGACAAGCTCATGCCGTCGATGAGCAGTTTGATCATTGAATCTCACGTAAAAGACGGCATCGACATGGCCCGTGAGCACAAGCTGCCGACCTCGGTCATTGATATCATCCGGCAGCATCACGGCACCTCGCTGATCACGTATTTCTACCAGAAAGCAAAGGAGCTCCAGCCGCTTGTCAAGATCGCCGAGGCGGATTATCGATACCCCGGCCCTCGGCCAAGGACCAAAGTAGCCGCTATCGTCATGCTGTCCGACTCCGTCGAAGCGGCCTCGCGCACGCTCGACAACCCGACCCCCCAGAGAATACAGGCCTTGACGAACAGCGTCATTACCCGCATATTTCTTGATGATCAGCTCGTAAGGTGCGACCTCACGCTTCGGGACCTCCGCGAGATCGCGCGGAGTTTCAATCTCATCCTCAGCGGGATATTCCATCATCGTATCGATTATCCCGGCATGGAATTGCTCGGAGAAAAAAGACGCAGTGAACATCAGGATAAAAAACACACAGAAGAAACAAAGACTGGCAACGACGGCACTCGGGACAAGGCTCGGGAACCTGCTGAAGAGCATCGGTCTTCATAATGCCGAGTTGAGCGTTCTGTTTGTCGGCGACCGGGCCATGCGCACTCTGAACCGGCGGTACCGCGGCAAGGACAAGACGACCGACGTGCTTTCGTTCTCCCTGCGCGAAGGAGCTTTTTCTCATGTCCAGCCGGACGTCCTTGGTGATATCGTTATTGCGGTGCCGACTGCCGCGCGCCAGGCAGCGGAAGCGGGACATTCTCTCGGCCGCGAAATCGAGTTTCTCCTTGTTCACGGCCTTCTCCATCTTCTTGGCTACGATCACGAACGCAGCAACGATGAAGCGAAAAGGATGAAGCGCCGGGAACTCCAGTTGCTGAAAAGGATTGCTGCATGAAACCGAAATCCTGGGCCCAAAGCGCTAACCTGGCGATCGAAGGCATTATTTATTCCGTCAAAACCCAGCGGCACATGCGATATCATCTGTTCGTTGCCCTGGCTGTTCTCGTTTTCAGCCTTGTCCTGGACATATCCAGAATACAGCTCATCCTGCTCTGTGTGGCCATCGTGCTCGTCCTGGTCACCGAGATGATGAACACGGCAATCGAAGTCGTCGTGGACATGATTGCGGATACGTACGATCCGCTTGCAAAGACCGCCAAGGATATCGCAGCCGGGGTGGTCTTGATCGCTTCGGTCGGCGCCCTGACGCTCGCTTATCTTATTCTCTACCCTGCCATAAAAGCGGTCATCACCACCGGTGCATGGCACGTACGGAAGGCCGGGGACGATGTCGTGGCCTTTGTAGCGCTTGCGGTAGTGGTAATCATCGTCGTAATTATCAAGGCCTTTCTCGGCAGGGGGGAGCCGCTGAGAGGGGGCATGCCAAGCGGTCACGCGGCAGTATCCTTTTCCATCTGGGTCGCGGCCCTTTACTTGACGCAATCGCTGACAATAGGCATACTGACTTTTTTACTGGCGTTCATGGTAAGCTGGAGCAGGTGGTCGTCGCATATACATCGTCCCCTCGAAGTCCTTGCCGGGGCGGCGCTCGGGGCGGGATTGACCATGATATTCTTTTTGGTGTTCAGCTAAAGCGGGCGTTACTCTTTGCGGAGGGCTCATTGGTCATAAATGAGATATTGGAAGAGCTTGTGGCCTCGGTAAAAGGCTCCCGGGCCGCTATTTTTCTCGATATGGATGGAGAGTCGATCGCCCAGGCGGGGGATCTCTCCGTCGACCTGAAGCTGCTGGGAGCATGGAAAGAAATACACCTCGACCACATCAAAGACATCAGCGGGCGGCTCGGTATGGGAACGGTTCATGCCGTGCTTTTTTCACTCGATGAGGGAAATGAGCTGATCGCGCCGGTAGCGGGGGAGTATTGCCTGCTTCTTTACCTCTCTACATTTGCAAACCTGCAGGAGGCCATGACAGCGTTGAAGATCGCCATCGAACGCTTGAAAAAAGATATAGAGTAAAGAGGGATGAACCAGTAGAAAAAAGACTTCTCAGGATGCTCACGATCCTTGTTCTTTTTCTGCACCGCCGACTCACAGGTCCGCGCAGACATGCCAGAATGTCCTCTGTTATTCCGATCAATACGGCAATCCATGAGCGCTTACGACCTGCACCCAACGTTTATGAGGTCCTTGATTCCCGTCTCGCGCTTCTCGGCGAGATGGTACGACAATGGGTCTAAGTATTGTTGCTAGCGCGAGTATAGGGTGTGCGCACGCGCAGGCATGATTTGTGGTCCACCGGGCCTTCTGCCGGGCATGTAAAGCGCGTCCCTGTTCACGGGATGCAGGGCCTCTGGAAAAGCAAAAGACCTAAAGCTTCTGACGTACCCCTGCGATCTTGGGCACGCAAGAAAGGTGACAACGAGCGTGACTGGTAGTGTAGAAATAGAAAAAGGATCGTGAACATCAGTGATGATCGCTATCCTTGCATCGTCGTTGCCCTATTTCAAACTTCTAACTTCAATCTTTTTTTTACTGTTCCGTAAAAAACTATATCTGGTCGAACATCCCCAGCTTTCTGAATTTTTCATACCGCAGCCTGACGAGCTCCGCGGGCGACAGGTCTTTGATCTCCGACAAATTCCTGGTTATCGCCTCTTTGAGCAGCTCCGCCGCCCTCCTCGGGTCGCGGTGCGCGCCGCCGATCGGCTCTTCGATCATTTCATCGATCACTTTCATCTGGAACAGGTCCTGCGCAGTGATCTTGAGCAGGTCTGCGGCTTCATAGGCCTTCGAACCGTTGTCCCAAAGGATGGCCGCGCAGCCCTCGGGAGATATGACCGAATAGGTTGCATGTTCGAACATCAGCACGCGGTCGGCCACGCCGAGCGCGAGCGCTCCGCCGCTTCCGCCTTCACCGATCACGGTCGCGACGATGGGGACCGTGAGGCCCGACATGACATATAAATTCCGCGCGATCGATTCGCCCTGGCCCCGTTCTTCCGCGCCGATCCCCGGATAGGCGCCCGGCGTATCGATGAAGGTAATGAGCGGTTTCTTGAATTTTTCCGCAAACCGCATGGCGCGCAGGGCCTTCCGGTATCCCTCGGGGTTGGGCATGCCGAAGTTGCGGGAAATCTTCTCTTTCGTGGACCTTCCTTTTTGATGGCCGATCACGACGACCGGCATGCCGTCGAGCCTGGCCATGCCGCACACGATGGCCGGGTCATCGGCAAAAGCCCGATCACCGTGCATCTCGGTGAAATCCGTCAGCATGGCTTCGATATAGTCGAGGGTGTAGGGCCGGTTCGGATGGCGCGAGATCTGGGACTTTTGCCACGGAGTGAGCCTGGAATAGATCTCTGCACGCAGTTGATCGGCTTTTTTATGGAGTTTGAGGATTTCCTCTTCGAGATCAATATTGCCGCTCGAGGTAAAGAGGGTGAGTTCCTCTATCTTTTTTTCCAGGTCAGCGATCGGTTTTTCGAATTCGAGGTATTCTGGCGGCAAGTCTTACTCCTCACTACCTTAACGATAAATAATGACAACCGGTATTATAACCTTGGGATTACAGCGGTAGAGTTTGGGCGTTCATATAAGAAGCGCCGGTATTATCGGACATTAAGGCACTGTTGTCAAGGATTTGTTGGGAAAGAAGCCTGCGCGGAAAGGGAAAGACGCTCTTGTCATCCCACTGAAGGGGCAGTGCAGTTATTATTGTGGTGCCGCTGACCGGAATCGAACCGGTACGGGAGTCGTCCCCCGAGGGATTTTTTTAAGAAGTGCGAACGTTTTTTGGAAGTGCCTGAATTGGCCTTAATATCAAGAAATATCTTTTCTTCGAGTTGGCAGGAGATAGGGTAGTTTGGCTGATTGTCTGAGGCCGCAGGCACAAAATGGGCATAAGGCCCTTGAAAAACAGGGCCTTACTTTTTGCTTGCGCATATAGCAATAATGCTATATACTAAGGCGTGGAGTGGACGATTGAGTATTACGTTACCGATAGCGGGCAATCGCCCATACAGGAGTTTATCGACGCTCTTTCTCCGGAGAGCAAGGCCAAGTTTATCTTCATCGCGGACCTTCTCACGGAGTACGGCTTAAATGTGCGGGAACCCTATGTCAAGCCCATTACCGGGACCCGGAAACTCTTCGAGATGCGGATCAAGGACAAACAGAACATTCATCGCATTTTCTATTTTGCTTTTACCGGCAGGAAGCTGATTCTCCTGCACGGATTCACGAAAAAGACGGACAAGACTCCTCATCGTGAGATCGAGATTGCGGGAAAACGAATGAAGGAATATCTTTCAAGAAAGGGATAGGTAGGATCATGAATTACAAGACGCACAGAAAAGAGCTGCTCAAGGAAAAGGCCGTCAGGGCAGAACACGGAAAACTGCTGCCCGAGTACGAGCTTGCACGGAGCATCATTCAACAGCGGATCAAAAAGAAGATGACGCAGAATGACGTTGCAAAAAAAACCGGCATGCCTCAGCCCACCATTGCGCGGGTCGAAGGGCTGACGCACGGACTGCCGAGGCTTACAACGCTCAAGAAGATAGCCGAGGCCCTGGACGCCGAGCTTATCATTACGCTGAAGGCAAAGAAAACAGCGTGAGTTTCGCCAAGCCATCCGGTCTGTAACAAAGGGGGACAAATGAAGGAAACGCTTACGAGAAAAGTTTATATGGTCATGCTTGCTGCATTACTCATGAACGTCTCGCCTGCCTTTGCCAAAACCATGACTTTCACCAAGGAGTACACTTATCAGGCGAGTGAGGCAGACAGCAAGCTATCATGCCGAGCTATTGCACTTGAGCAGGTAAAGAGGCTTCTACTGGAAGAGATCGGGATGTATCTTGAAAGCCAGACAGAAGTCAAAGACTTTCAACTTACAAAAAACCAGATCACCGCGCTTACCGCCGGCATTGTAAGTACCGATGTGAAGGAAGAGAAGTGGGACGGGAAGACGTACTGGCTCAAAGCGCAGATTATTGCCGATCCAGACGATGTGGCGAAGACGGTTGATAATTTGCGAAATGACCACGAGAAGACCCAGGCGTTATACGAATCGCGCAGAAAGGCCGAAGAGGCGTCAAGAGAAATTGAGAAGCTGAATAAGGAAATTACGGCGCTGAAAGGGCAAGCAGATACACGGCGAATACAGAAATACAACAAAACTGTTAACCGCTTGACTTCAATAGATTGGTATGAAAAAGGCTGGTTTTATATTTTCACGGAGCGCTACGATAAGGCAATCGATGCTCTTGACAAAGCTTTAGAGCGGGATCCAAACGATGCTGCGGCGTATTTTAGCCGTGGATTGGCCAAATTTACTATAGGTCAACTTCAGAACGCTATTGATGATTTCACCAAGGCAATCGAGTTAGAGCCGTCAATGCCACCCTTCTATACTCGTAGGGGTGCTGATTACGTAATTCTGGGCCAGTGTGATAAAGCTCTAAACGATGCAGACCAAGCAATACTATTAGATGAAAAATTCGGAGAGGCGATTTTTGTCGAAGGTTTGGCTTTTCACTGTAAAGCCCTTAAAGCGGAGAAGGAAGGGAACGATCATGATAGAAATATGTACTGGTTTTTCGCAAGAGGAGCTTTACTCAAGGCCGCAAATTTTGGTCACGAGGGTGCTCAAAAACTTTGCGAAGAATGGGGAATTACGTGGAAGGGCATAAAACCACACCCCTTACCAAGCAAATGATGACTTTCAGGGGATAAGGTAGCTCCCGAAAAGGCGGACTCCACCGGCCTTCCCCTGAGCAGTTTGGAGAGACCGCGGGAGAGGCGGTACGGAAATGGAAAAAGAAAACATCAGCGAGAAGGATCAGGCAGCATTAATAGATGAGTACTTATCCGTCGTTAATGAGATAAGAAAACGCAAAAAGAAGATTACACTGCAGGAAAGGAAAGAATACCTAAAAAAACTCCTAACGCCTCTTTTAAAATTAAGTGACCCCTATTATGAGCTTGATTCAACCTATGACTTCATAAACGAGGATATACGAATAGGCGAAGAGATAGATATCGATCAACTCATCTATGACAAGAAAAAATACCGCATAGAGCTGGACCCCCTCAATGATAAAGCATTCCACCCGGATAGAAGCAATATTTGTATTCATGAAGACTTCAGAAAATATCACGCTGAAAGAGAAAAAAAAGACAAAGCCAGGCTTGCTTACATTGAGCAATTAGAAAGGGAAGGAGCCAAAGTTCCAGGCTCCTTGAGATGCCCGCCGCCTCCAAATTTAGATGGTGGAATGACTTCCATCAGGGAGCTTTATGAGAAATGGCTTCCCTCCTTAACGCCTGAATTAATTACAAGCAAAGACCTCTTAAACCAGATACTTGTTTGCTTCACGATAAAGAGGGCCTTGAACGGGGACAAGAACGCAATTGACAAACTGTACGCACTCTATGAAGATACCGCTATCGGCACAGCCGTCAAATTGGCAAAAGCGCGGAAGTTGCTGCACTATGTTGAAGATATAAAACAAGAGTCCAAAATACTTCTCCGTCAAATCATATCAGGCTTAGGGCCGAAGGAAATTGTTGATAGCCTTATAAATAACAAACCTGTCCCTTTGTCGGTTGAGATGTTTTATTTCTGGTATTATTCGGAATATATACCTGAAGAGTTGAACAAAATATTGAACATACCACCTGAGGATCGGCTTGGCAGCCGACCGTGGTGGCATCCCCGAAGACCTGGAGAACCCGCCAAAATAACGAATTTTCCGCTTGAGATGCTTGATGGATTAGAAATCAGTGTCCGCCTTAACGTTTATTCGCCAATCAGGCATGATACGTTCTTTACAAAAAAAATTCGTACTATGAAGTTCAATAACTACTCGTTCAGGCCAAACAAAAAAACCAACCTCACGACCTGGCTATTTGGTACGAAGAACAACCCCATGCAGGGTAAATTCCCGCAATTGCTAAGTGATACAGTTTTGGATCGATTGGCAAAAACACATAAAGAATATCTCCATCACTTCATGGATGAAGGTATAGAAAACGAAGGCCAGAACGTACATGAAATGAGGGTTAAAATCCAACTGAAATCGCAGCGTAGCGGGAACATTCCAACTCATAGTCCCTTACCGTGTAGAGACAAAGGTTATCGGTGTCCAAAATGTACAGTGGGGTTTACATCATTCATCCTATATAAAGATCGCAAAAAAGTGAACACATTGGAGTGCCCCAGTTGTGGGCATACTTTCCATGCCTAATACACCGAACTCTACATCTCTCAGGCAAATAATCAGAATCTGTAAAAGCCTTTCCAAACAATACCCCTCTCAATAGCGGATGTCACATTTCCGGCGCTAAAAACCATATATACTCTCAGGACGGTCATAAGATCGTTCTTTTCAAAACAGGAGAGAATATGAAAGTGCAAAAGGACTGGACTACCCTCGACATTCACATCGCGCCCTACTTGGCCTACCGCGGCATCCCCATTGAATTTGAGAACCTTCACGGACGCGTAATTTTCACGGCCCCACCCTCAGACGAGCTTTATCGCCTTGCTTCTGCCTATAACGCAAACGACCCTGTTCCGGTCGCCGATTACGTTGGAACTCTCCGAGCACTCAAGGCCCGGATGTTCGCCATGCGCGGAATGGCGAAGACGGAGGCTGCCCATGCTAAGCTACCTACCCTAAACCCAGTAGCAAAATACCTTTTCCGTCGATATAAAGAGCAACTTCTAAGCCCGCCTTACTCTCAAGAAACCTCCCGGATAGTTGACTGCATCGATTTCGTTCTTGAGGCTGAGAAAGAGGCCCGCCATGAGTAAGCAGCCGATGGTGCGCCGCAACATTCGTATAAATTCTATGCCTCTCTCGCATTTCATTCTCTCACTGGTAATAATCGTCGGTGGGTTTTATCTTGTATATTCACGGCGAATGGACGCTCAAACAGCAGCGACGTTGATCGGCCCTGTCATATGGTTTTTGTTTGGCCGCGCAAAAGGTAGGACGAAATGAATCTGACGATGGATTTAGCCTATGCAGGAGTCTGCCGGAGTAATGCGGGCATGCTCCGGGCTTCCAGGCGTTATTTTGCAGGACGGGCGTAGGAAGGTTGAAACGTTTAAGCAATTGAAAGCTGGTGCCGCTGACCGGGGATCTCACGCGCTCCGCTTCACGAAGGGGCCAGCCCCCGGGATGAGTTCGGAGTGTGGAGTTCGGAGTGATGAGCGAAAGAAAACTAACAAAGAGGAAGGCCTTTCCCCCATGCCCCCTTGTTCGAGCCCGTTCGTCATCAAACAAAAAAAGACCAGCAGAATAACCGGTCTTTTTTCATTTTCTGGTGCCGCTGACCGGAATTTCACGCGCACCGCTTCCCGAAGGGGCCAGCCCCCTCGGGTGCTCCCCCGAGGCTTGGGGGAAATCCTTCCCCCATACCCCCTTGTTCAATTCCGTTCGTCAGCAAAACAAAAAAGACCGGCAAAATAACCGGTCTTTTTTTATTTTGATGGTGCCGCTGACCGGAATTGAACCGGTACGACAGTTGCCCGTCGAGAGATTTTAAGTCTCTTGCGTCTGCCAATTCCGCCACAGCGGCATTCATTGTGCACGAATTGAATAATATAGAATCATGGATATTTGTCAAGAAAAATGTCGCAAATCGGAATCGAGACACGGAGCTTTCGGGTTTATACCAGGGGAACAGGACCGCAGCCTGCGATCCACGGAAGGAGGAGCGCAATCGCCCCTCCTCCTTAGGCGGACTGGATTATTCTATTGTAATTGCTGTGACCGGGCAGCTGTCGGCCGCTTGCTTGCAGTCACAAGAATCGCAACCAGTGGGGTCGGTAACCCATGCCTTGTCGTCCCTGAGTTCAAAAACCTTGGGGCAGAATTCGGAGCAGAGTCCGCATCCGATACAGGTATCCATATCAATTATTGGCGTAGCCATGACGATAACTCCTTTCTGGAAGTTTGAAGTTAGAAGTTTGAAGAGTGAAGTTCCACACTTCTCTTTTCGTGTTTCAAACTTCTTCTCACGTATCCCGATTTGCTTATTTCACCCTTCACCTTCACCCTTCAAACTTCATCTGAGCATATCTCGAATGGTTTCGAAAACAAGGGAGACCGAAATTCTTTCCATGCATTCCAGGTATGTTCTGTTGTTGCAGCTGCGGCTTCTGCAGGGGATGCAGGGCACATCCGCGGCCTGTATGAGCCGGTGGCCGCTGCCGACGGGACCCGTTCGTTCGGGGTCCGCAGCCCCGAAGAGCGCAACGACTCTTGTGCCCACTGCGGTCGCGATATGCATCGGGCCGGTATCACCGCTTACCAGGATATCACATTGTTCCAGAAGCGCACCCAATTGAAGAAGGCTAGCTTTGCCGGTCATGTTGAGGGGCTTCGAATTGGTATTTGCCGCAATCTCGTCTGCCAGGGGGATATCTTCCTTTCCGCCGATGATAATGACTCTTGCCGAAAGTTTCTGCGTCAGCATATCCGAAAGTGCCGCAAAGCGGTCCGCTGCCCATCGATTGACCGGATGGCTCGCCCCGGGATTTAAGGCGATCAGCGGTTTCCCGGCGCTGCCCAAAGAAAAAATGACCTCATTCGCAAAGGCCCGCTCCCGGGCGCTGAGCGTAAGCTCCAGGCTCATCTTCGTGGCGTCGATGCCGAGCGGGGCAACAGTCTCAAGATAGTTGACTACGGCATGAACAGTTCTGGCGCGGGCTTTGTGATACACCAGCACGCGGCAGGGGAAAGCAGCGCTCGCCAAAAACCACGTTTTCAGGTTGCTTCGCTGGAAGTTGATGACAAGATCGTATTTATTGCCGCGAATAAGCAGCCAGAGCTGCAAGAGCGCCCGGAACGACTTGTGCGCTCCCGCTTTGTCGAACACCATCGTTTCTCGAACATGAGCGCTGTATTTAAAAAGTTCCGAGGTTGTGGTCGAGCCGACAAGGAGGGAAATGCCCGCTTGAGGATACCTGCTCTTGAGCGCCCTGATGACCGGGGTTAACTGGAGAAGATCGCCTATCGCGCCCGGTTTAATGATGAGGATGTTGTCGAATCGGTCCAAACGGTCCATAGTGGGATGTCTTGAGGAACTGGGTGCATAATAATATAAATGGGCGATCATCGCAAGGTTAAAACGTTATTTATTGGGCGGCCATTGCAGACTTACAATATAAAAATTATCTTTACAAATGAACCACTTTCACCTATTATAGGAAAACGGTATCTGATGATACTTTCCACACCAAATTTATCGTCAAATGGAGATACGCCCGGTTCATGTTGAAAGCATTATCGGCTGTTTGGATAGTACTGGGATTGTTGTTTGCCCCCCCGGCATCCGGTGATGCCGGCCAAAAACAGATACAGCCTGTTCCCGCCGCAAATCTGCCCTTTAAACCAGGAGAGAAACTCACCTACGACATCAGTTGGTCTAATATCATACACGCAGGCACCGCTGTCATGGAAGTCAGGGAGGAAAAGAAGGCGGACGGGGAAATTGTGTATCATCTCATTTCCACGGCACATTCCAGCAGATGGTTGTCAAAATTTTATACCGTATCGGATACAATTGAGAGTGTCTTTGATGCAGAAAACCTGCGCCCGCTTTCCTTCAATCTGGACCAGTCTCACGGAAAACGGAAGAAAAAGCGCAATATGACGTTCAACTATAAAGAGGGTGTTGTAACGGCATTTTCCGACGGACAGCAGAATACCTACCCCGTCCCGGCGGACATACAGGACCCCCTCTCGTCCCTCTACTATGTCAGGACGAAACAGGATTTCATCGTTGGAAAACCTATTATCGTCAAGGTGCACGAGGATGATAGGAACTGGGCAGTCGAAGTGTATGTTCTGGGAAAAGAAAAATTAAAGACCTCCTTCGGCGAGCTCAATACGATAAAGCTTAAAACCTACCCCAAGTACGAAGGCGTGTTCCAGAACAAGGGAGAGATCTTCATCTGGCTTACGGACGATGCGCGGAAAATTCCGGTCCTCATGAAAAGCACGATCAGCATCGGTTCCATCGTCTCTACGCTCGTTGACGCGCGGGCCGGAGAAGATAAAAAATGACCTCAAAAACAGAATCAAAGCGTCTCATAAAATACGTCGATCATTTTCCCCGAACGCGCACGCTCGTCGTCGGCGACGTCATGCTCGACCATTATGTGTGGGGAAACGTGTCTCGCATATCACCGGAAGCGCCGGTGCCCGTCGTGAGCGTGACCAGGGAGAATGTGCTCCTGGGTGCCGCCACGAACGTGGTCAACAATATTCACTCGCTCGGCGGCAACGTGAGCGTGTGCGGAGTGATCGGCCATGACGATGCCGGAAAACAGCTCGTCCATATGCTTCGCATGCAGGGCATCCGCACCGACGGCCTTATCGTCGAAAAGGACAGGCCGACCACGATCAAGACCCGCGTGATCGCCCACAGCCAGCAGGTGGTCCGCTTCGACCGGGAGACGAAGAACGGCATCGAGCGGGACACGCACCGGGGGATCTTCGACTTCGTGAAACAGCAGGTGCGGGACGGCCTCGACGCCATCGTCGTTTCCGACTACAGCAAGGGCGTCGTCACGCAAGCCCTCGTGCGGGACATCGTGAACCTTGCGCGCAAGAACGACGTCATCGTGTCGGTGGACCCCAAGGTGAACCATTTCGGCATTTACCGGGGCGTGACCATCCTTACGCCCAATGCCAAGGAAGCTTCGATCGGCGCGAAGATCGATATCGAGGACGATAAGAGCCTGCTCAAGGCCGGCGCGCTGCTGCTCAGGAGGCTCAAGTGCGGCGCCGTGCTCATCACCCGCGGGGAGCACGGGATGAGCCTCTTTGAACGGGGTGGCCGGATCACGCACATCCCGACGGTGGCGCAGGAGGTGTTCGACGTCACGGGCGCCGGCGATACGGTGATCAGCGCGCTCACCCTTGCGATGGCAGCAGGCGCAGGCACGGTGGACGCCGCCAGGATTTCGAACTTCGCCGCGGGGCTCGTGGTGGGCGTCGTGGGGACCGCCACGGTAAGACCTGAAGAGCTGAAACAGAAGATCACGACCGGCTGAGACGCTAAGAAAACAATAGTTCTGCCACGAAGGCGCCAAGACGCGAAGAAGGTCTTTTAAATATGCCATTTAATCAAACCCAAAGGCATTAATGCATTCCTTCGAGCCTTCGCGTCTTCGTGGCAGGGTTGGTTCCGGTTCGTCCGGGTCAAAGCTTTAATAGGAGTTCAGGAGATACCATGAAAGGGATCATTTTAGCGGGAGGCAGCGGGACGCGTCTCTATCCCATCACGCGGGGGGTGTGCAAACAGCTGCTGCCCATCTATGATAAGCCGATGATCTATTACCCGCTCTCGATACTCATGCTCGCCGGCATCAGGGAGATATTGATCATTTCGACCCCCATCGATCTGCCGCGGTTCAAGGACATCTTCGGCAGCGGCTCAGACCTCGGCCTGCGTTTTTCATACGAAGCACAGCCTCAGCCGAACGGTATTGCAGAGGCCTTCCTTATCGGCGAAAAATTTATCGGAAAAGACGCCGTATGCCTTGTGCTGGGAGATAATATCTTTTTCGGTCACGGTCTTTCGGAGCTGCTCAACAAGGCTGTGAACGATGTGGGCTCGGCAGGCGGCGCCACGGTATTCGGATATTATGTGAAGGACCCCGAGCGATACGGCATCGTTGAATTTGACCGGTCCGGCAACGTGCTCTCTGTTGAGGAAAAACCGGCAGAACCGAAATCCCGGTACGCAGTGACCGGCCTCTATTTTTACGACAACACCGTGATCACCATCGCAAAGAATATAAAACCTTCGCAGCGGGGTGAGCTTGAAATTACCGACGTGAACAAGGCTTATCTTGCAAAGAAAAAACTCAGGGTCGAGCTCCTGGGCCGGGGTTACGCCTGGCTCGATACGGGCACCCACGAAAGCCTGCTCGAGGCCGGAGAGTTCATCGCAACGATCGAAAAGCGACAAGGCCTTAAGATGGCTTGCATCGAGGAGATTGCGTATAAGCTGGGCTACATCGACAAGGAAAAACTGCTCAAGGCGGCCGAGAGCCATAAAAAGAATTCCTACGGGGACTATCTGAAAATGGTCGCGGAACAAGGGGTGCCGAATGCCCTTTGAATTCATACCCTTGGAGATACCCGGCCTTGTCCTTATCAAACCGCGGATCTTCGGCGACGGCCGCGGGTTTTTCCTCGAGCTTTACAAGCATTCCGACTTTGTTCGAGCGGGAATAGGAGAGCATCTGGTCCAGGACAATTATTCAAAATCCGCGAAGGGCGTACTGAGAGGGCTCCATTACCAGAAAAATCCCATGGCTCAGAGCAAACTCGTCATGTGCATAAAGGGGAGTATCTTCGACGTTGCCGTGGATATCCGCAAAGGCTCCCCGCATTACGGAAAATGGGCTGCCGTGGAACTGTCAGGGGAAAATAAGCACCTGCTCTATGTTCCGGCCGGATACGCGCACGGTTTTCAAGTCGTCAGCGACACGGCAGAGGTGCTGTACAAGTGCACCGAGGAGTATTCGCCCGCGAACGACCGGGGCATCGTCTGGAGCGATCCCGACATCGGCATCGCGTGGCCGCTCAGCGACCCGCTGCTGTCCGGCAAGGACAAGACTCATCCTTTTCTGAAGGCCGCGGATAATAACTTCGTCTTCACCGTGCGCTCATGAAATACCTTATCACCGGCAAAAACGGACAGCTTGCCCGGGCGTTCATCAAGAAGTTCGAGGAGCGTTCGACGGACTTCAACGCTCCTGACGAATCACATCTTAACATCACGGACGGCGCGAATGTCATGGAGGCCGTTGCGGCTTATAAACCGGACGTCATCATTAACTGCGCGGCCTACAACCTCGTGGACAAAGCCGAACAGGAGCGTGAAAAGGTATTCGCGGTGAATGCAGCGGGGCCGAAATATCTGGCCCGGGCCGCCGGCAAACACAGGGCCGTCCTCGTGCATTTTGGGTCCGATTATGTCTTCGATGGAACGAAGGAGAACGGCCTCTATACCGAAGATGACCCGGCGAACCCCCTCAATGAATACGGGAAGAGCAAGCTGTCCGGCGAAGACCTGGCCGGGGAAACAGGCGGCAACTTCCTTGTCTTCAGGTTGAGTTGGGTGTACGGCGACGGACAGCAAAATTTCATCTACAAGCTCGCCGAATGGGCGAAGCGCAGCGAGTATTTGAAAATCGCCTGCGATGAGTTCTCGGTCCCGACCGCTGCCGATACGGTCGTTGACATCACCCTGAGGTCCCTTGATGCGGGCATCCGGGGTCTGTACCATTTGACGAACACCGGTTTCTGCTCCCGGTACGAATGGGCGACATTCATTATCAAGCAGCTCGGGATACAAAAATTCATCAGACCCGTATCGATGGACATTTTTAATCTGCCGGCCAAACGACCGAAATTCTCCGCCATGAGCAATGCCAGGCTGTCGGATGTTTTGAATGTCAGCATCCCGGCCTGGGAACAGGCGGTCGAAGCTTTTTTACGGAGAAAACATATTGAATCATGAATAAGAATCATAACACAACTCATGATGTTCCTGATGCCCGATTCGCGTCATCAGCGAACATCCTGGTAACCGGCGGCGCGGGATTCATCGGCTCGAATTTCATCCGTTCCGTGCTGGGAAAACAGGACTTCAAGGGGTCCATCGTCAACTACGACAAACTGACCTATGCGGGTAATCTCTTAAATCTCGCCGATATCTCCGACAAATTCGGCGGCAAACGTTATTTTTTTGAACGCGGCGACATATGCGATATTGAAAAGGTCAAGGTGGTGTTCAACAAATACCGGATCAACATCGTGGTACACTTTGCGGCCGAGAGCCACGTGGACCGCTCCATTTTCGGCCCCGGGGATTTTGTCCAGACGAACATCAACGGAACGTTCAGCCTGCTCGAAGCGGCCCGCCAACTCTGGGCCGGAAGGAGAGACGTCCGCTTTCATCACATCAGCACCGATGAGGTCTACGGCTCTCTCGGCGAGACGGGGGTTTTCATTGAAACGACGCCCTACGATCCGCGAAGCCCCTACTCGGCGTCCAAGGCCGCATCGGACCACCTGGTCCGGGCCTATTTTCATACGTACGGGCTGCCGATCACCATTTCCAACTGCTCGAATAATTACGGGCCTTATCATTTCCCGGAAAAACTGGTCCCTCTCGTGATCCTGAACGCCGTCGAGGGAAAGCCGCTGCCGGT
>Ga0210377_10001038_pt1 | contig 25872 bp, 13 predicted proteins | sample PLM4_65_b1redo_FD_155480 | JGI IMG/M metagenome (GOLD analysis project Ga0210377, IMG submission 155480) | Groundwater sediment microbial communities from an aquifer in East River, Colorado, USA - PLM4_65_b1 redo | ecosystem: Environmental > Terrestrial > Soil > Riparian zone | place: USA: East...
ACTCAATTTGCTCAAACACGAGAAAACTGCCAAAGGCGCTATTCATGCCAAACAACTTCAAGCTGGTTGGAAAGAAGATTATCTCCTCAAAGTCCTCGCCCCAGACCATTAAGATGCAATCGCCCTGGGGTATTCACGCTAAACAACTCCAAGCCGCCTGGAAGGATGACTATCTCATCAAAGTCCTCGCCGCTCGTAATTAGATGCGATAACCCTACACCCTATCTGCAGGGCTTTCTTAAAGTCATAAGTGGGTGAGGTGAAACAGACCTTCCTCGGATATGCTTTTGTGTAGCGCACAAACCATACCGAGGAAGGTCAAGATGAAGTCTAACACAAGCCAAGAGAGGGTGGATTTTGATGTAGACAGTCTATATGCTCATTTGCAAGTTTTGAAGGATGGTCGCAAGCCAAGGGGCAAACGCTATTCACTGGTTGCAATCTTGGTCATGATGGTGATGGCCAAGTTGTGTGGAGAAGATACTCCGAGTGGGATTGCCGATTGGGTCAAGCGTCGCGCAGAACAATTTATCGATATGCTGAAGTTGAAACGCAAGAGCATGCCGCATCACAGCACCTATCGACGGGTTGAAGCAGAAGTGGTTGCTCCCGACGAACTCGAACAGGTGGTCAGTAGCGTGTTGGCAGGCAAGAAATTCTTAGGCAAACAAGTGCTGTTGTCCATTGATGGGAAAGTGTTACGCGGAACGCTGGATGAGGCACAGCGCGGGACCTATCTGTTAGCAGCCTGTCTGCCTAGCGAAGGATTGGTGCTAATGGAAGTTGAAGTGGCAGGCAAAGGCTGCGAAATTCCAGGAGCGCTAAAACTATTGAAAATGGTTGATTTACGTGAGAAAGTGCTCATGGGAGATGCCATGCACACCCCAGGAGCGGCCTCCATCCAAATTGTCGAGGTAGGCGGTGATTCCATCTGGATCGCCAAAGGCAACCAACCGCAACTGGAAGAAGATATTCGCTTGTGGTTTGAACCCGAGCCAGCTCCCATCCCGGGACAGGGATGTCCACCCAAAGATTTCGAGACAGTGAAAGAAACCAGCAAAGGACATGGCAGACTGGAAGAACGGACACTCACCGTCAGCAGCCAACTGAATGATTTTTTGGATTGGCCTTACCTGCAACAAGTGTTTCGAATGGAACGGCGTTTGCTCTTCACGAAAACTGGTGAAATTCAGGAGCAAGTTGTTTATGGTGTTACTAGGCTGTCCAGAGAAGAGATCACGCCCAGGAACCTGCTCAAAAAGATCAGGGCTTATTGGGGCATCGAAAATGGTCTGCACTACCGTCGGGATGTTACTTTACGCGAAGACCGCACTCGGATGACCAAAGGCAATGCTGGACGCGTGATGGCGTGTCTCAATAATCTCGTGGTCGGCCTGGTGTTTACCAAAACCCAATTTGCTTATCTCCCACATGCCAGACGCTTTTTCGACGCTCATCCCTCCCACGCTTTCGCTCTCATCTCTCGACTTTAAGAATGCCCTGACCCTATCTGATATTGTCGAGTTTAATGCTCCTATTTATGCTATAATAAATGACGAAGAAAAGGTATCTTATGACAGGATGGATTGAGTTGAAGAGAAATAGCTCACTGAAGTTATCTTCAAATTGCAAATTGAATGACAAAGTTGGAAGTAGACAAGATGCACGAAAATGCTGAATATGAAAATATGTTATATGAAGTTGTAACAAACCATGAGGAACAATACTCAATATGGCCGCTTCATAAAGAGATCCCGCTAGGTTGGGCCAAAGCGGGAAAATCCGGCACAAAGGCTGAATGCCTTGCTTACATTAACCAAACGTGGACCGACATGCGGCCTCGTAGTCTTAGAAAAGCGATGGAGAGCAAAACGAAAGACTCACGGATTGGATAAAACGCAGTGCTCGCTTTGTGAAGATCAAGTGAACAGATCAATTTTATAGGGGCGTAAACTCTTTGTGAAAGCGTTCAAAGGGACATGATGTGGCTAATCGGCTGCGGTCGAGTCGTACCCAGGCAGCGCAAAACCTTAATGAACTTTAACAATCAAAAATGGTAATCGTGGAAAAGCAATTGCACGAGCCAATTTGCCCTCGCCGAAGAGCCCAACATAGCGGAGTAGGTCTTGCGAGCCGTGAGAATTGGATCAAGAAGGCATGCACACGATGGAGGAGTTCATTCCAATCCTCGGCCAAACGATGCATCTTTAAAACGGTGCTTCGCAACCAGCGCCGTAGTTTTTCAATGGGATCGAGCCAAGGCGAATACGTTGGCAACCAAACAGGCCGAATCTTCGGCAAGTCTTGGAGTGCCGTCACCACGTCAGGATGTTGGTGAATAGACCAATTGTCTCGTGCCATAAAGATTTGTTCGTAAGATGAGTAGCGGTCAGCGATACGTTGATACATTTGGATGACCTGTCTTCTGCCAACAATATAGTTGTCCAGAAAGTCTACTTGTCCAATGAGTGTATTGAGTGTGCCAATCAAACGCCATTGCCGATTGTTGCGATTGTTGCCACTTCCTGCCTCTGCAATGGGTGCTGGGGTGGGAGCCGCAGTTACCCAAACATGGGCTGGTTCCGGCCAACGGTAGAAACCCATTTGATCCCAAAAGAGAAAGGCTATCGTTTCTGGATTGGCGGCGGTTTGTTTCATACAATCCAATAAATGAGCTCGTTTGCTCGCGTAGTCTGGATCCGGGCTCCACTGTCGCATTCGGGCAGAGCGTAAGTGCAAGCCATGGCCCTGCAACACCTGCCAAACACCACTCAATGAATATGTATTGAGCCAACGCACACTGGCCTGCACGGCTCGTAGCGTCTAACGACTGGGCAGGGGGCCTTTCTGGTCTGGCATGATCACCTGCTTAGCGGCTTTGCCTGGACCTTTTTGCAAAATTTAAGTCAGTTCTTCCTTTTTGTCAAAGGCACCTCCGTCTGACTCCGCTAGGTGGTCTGGTGAGCACAGTCGCACACCGCCTTGTTTGTAGAGCTTCAGCCAAAAGTAGATGGTATCTGGATCGCATACTTTCAGCAAACCGTTCTGGGCAACCCAATGTGGGCCATTGCCCGCAGCAATTTTCAAGATCGCTGCACAGCGTTCACGAGCCTAGGGACTTGAATCATGATTACGAATTTCCTGCAAAGGATATTGTTTGCTGTTCCGTAAGAACCAGAGTACGTTTTCGGGTCATTCCTCGCTCCTTATGTCTGCTAGGAATAACCCCTCACTCTTATTACCGATTTTGATCCTCAAATCTCATTAGATGATAAGAATCATTCACCTTTCGAAATTAATTTAGGCTAGCTTTACTAATATTACAACGCAAGGTTAGGAGCTAGAAACGCCAGTTGAGCCAATTTGCTTTGCGATGAGAGCGATAAGCGACAAAATTACGTTTCTGGTACTAGCGCACCTCGTCTAAAGCGGCCAGCGTATCAACGAGCGCCTTTGGCAAGACAGTTATTAGACGAACTTGGAGATCGAGAGAGAGGAGCAGGCGCTTGCTTCTGAAAACGGGTTCTCAAACGAACTAGAAAATGATGAGCGAGGGAAACCAAAAGCATATTATGCCATCCCAGCCAACTTCGCATCTCATAATGATCCAAACTGACTTCACCTTTGGCTTCTTCAAAGATGGTTTCAATTGGCCAACTCATGCCACTAATGCGCACGAACTCGCTCAAGGGTGTATGGGCGGGAGCGTTGCTGAGGTCGTATTTGATCACCGAAGGGCCGTCCCGATTGCGGCGAATGATCAGCCACACTTCGCCAGCGGGCAGGTTGCGGCGCGACTCGGTCACACGCAGAAAGGCGAATTCACAGGCCATGGGTTCTTTGATGACGTCTTTCACCTGGTCCGTTTTGGGAATGTGCCTCGCCAATTGCTTCACCTGAGATGGACGGTTGTCTGAATTGCACAAAGTCAGGCGGCTAGGGTGACGCCCGCGCCCTTTCCATTTGGGAACATGCACTTTGGGCTGGGTGTGCCAGATCGGAGTAGTATTCTTGGCATCGATGAAATACTACTTGCCGTCCGCCACTTTGCCCACCGAGCCACAGTATTGCGCCGCCATCCCAACCGAATCATTGGCCTGTTTGACCACACTCGATTCGTCAATCAGCGCAACACCATCCTCTTTGCCCATCTTCCGTTGGTGAATGTCAATCACGGGTTGCGCTTCCCACGGACTTTGACCCACAAAGTATTGCATGCTCCGCACTTTCTCGCCCAAACCCAGCGCCATCTGTTCAACATTCTTGCACGTGGCATTGCCCAGCAAGCCATGCACGTAGGCTCGGCTTCGCTTGATCTACTATACTCATTGAATGGCAGGCTCGAACAGTTGCATATACTTCTTCAATTCCTGGGCAAATCGTTCAACATCTTTCCTGCTCAAATTGCATTGTGGTGCAGGCAGGTTTCAGTTACAATTTTAGTAGGCATGGCTTTCTTCGTCTCGTTCCCACTTAGTGTATCCCACTCCGACGAGTTAGCGTTATATGCTGTTGCTTGGAATCACAGATTGGGAATTGATTTGGAGAAAAATATCCCCACTGTTGAATATGAAGCAATAGCGGAAAACTACTTTCCGATCCATAAAAAGAAAATGTTTCAATCTTCTGCCAAAGATAAGAGATTTAAGGTCTTCTTGATTTATTGAACGTGCATAGAGTCATATCTAAAAGCAATAAGTGAAGGTTTGGCTTACTCGATCACAAATATTCCATCATCTCTTCTGCCGAATCGAATAAGCTCAGTGCCTTTTACATTTAATGCAAAAGTAGGACTAGTTAATGGGTCGATTAGTGGTTTGAGCCGCTCTCTGGCTATATGGCTTGGTAGGCAAAGGTAGTCACTCACATCCGGTATTTTTTCGATTGGTGCCAGTTGACACAAGTTCTTTCTTATGTTCTTAGAGAAACTGAACCAACCTTCTGAACTAGTTTCCGGCACAAAAGTGGCACCGCCGCACATTAACAATTGACAAACGAAAAGCTTCTTTGGTACAAGGTAGGTGACTAGAACCTGTTATGAACTTTTGAGATGGTAAACTCTGGCAATGACCAGAAAAGCATCTCCGAGTGATGTAAGCGATGATGAATGGGCATTTGTGGCGCCATATCTGACTTTGATGAAAGAAGAGGCTCCACAGCGAGAACATGACCTGCGTGAAGTGTTCAATGCTGTGCGCTGGATTGTCAGAACAGGCTCACCTTGGGAAGCTGTCTATCAACAGTCTCAACGCTGGATTGCTGCTGGCGTATTCGAAGCGATTGTGCATGACTTGCGTGCTCTGCCGGACTTCACTTTCTTGCCTTTTTGATGCTTATGCTTCCCAAATTCATCGCTACGATTGCTCACACCTTATGAAAGTGCATAACACGCTCCATGCCAAACCTATATGCCGCGGATGCCACTCCAATGTTAGTGGAACAATACCCACTTGACAAGCGTTTCGAGGAACTTGCGAGTCACTTTCCAGCGATGGATCAAGGCGGATTTGTCAAAGAGATATCCGAAGACGAAGGAAACGGTACGGAATTCCACGCCGGTAGAAGTGCCTGTATGGGTATAGCTACAAGGACAGGGTCGCCCGGGTAGTCACTACCGCATCCTGGACGGCAACCCGAGTGATGAGCGGCAATGGAAACCTAGTTTGAAAGCACATCTCAAAACCTTCTACCAGCCTCCTCAGCAGGCCAGCGGCGATCGCGGGCCCAACACCGAACCGAATGAACAACTGGCTTACGACCTAGGCGTGAAGCGGGTCATCCTTCCCCAAACGGGCTATCACTCTAAAGCCCGTTTGAAACAGGAACGCAAAGCTTGGTTCATGAAGGGACGTCACTGGCATGCGGGAGTGGAAGGTCGCATTAGTGTCCTCAAGCGCGCTCACAACCTCGGTCGCTGCCTGGCACATGGACTCGGTTGGGGTGTTATCGCCAGCAATCTGGCCGTTCTCGGACGCATCTAAACCATTGGAGCTATTCGTTTGTTAACGTACGAAGAAAACAGAATACATAGATTGATCCATTCGGTGCATAACCCGGCTTCAGACTGACTTTTACCTTCTGTTGCGCGTTTCGCACCACGAACTAAACTAGGAGGCCAAGAGTGACCGCTGAAAAGGATCTAGCGTCTAATAATATGATTTCGCATCTATCCAATTTAGGTTCATATCCCCTTTCATGGGGACAAAGGCAGATGTGGTCTCTTGTTCAGTCGGAATCCGGCGATTCCGTCCTTAACATTTCAGTTGCATTTCACCTGCAAGGACAACTGAACATATCCGTCTTGGAGCAGAGCTTGAACGAGTTAATACGCCGACATGAGATACTTAGAACACGGTTTGTCGTGGTCGACGGGCATCCTCTCCAAGTGATCGCCTCTATGATGGCTATTACGATACCAGTGATAGATCTGCAAAAGTTGCCTTTGGCTGGGCGGCAAGAGGAGGTGAGACGATTGGCAACCGAGGAGGTTGAAAGACCCTTCGATTTAGCCCAGGGTTCATTGCTGCGAGTTGCTCTGCTAAGGTTGGCTGATGATGAGCATGTTCTGGTATTGGTAATGCATCATATCATCTCGGATGAGAGGTCGACGCTAATATTAAGCCGAGAGTTAATAGTTTTGTATGAAGCGTTTCTAGAAGGGAAACCGTCTCCATTGCCAGAACTGTCAATTCAGTATGCAGATTATGCTGTGTGGCAGCAGGAGCGGGTAAAAGGAAGTGCATTTGATGAACAGTCAACATACTGGACGGAGCAACTTGCTGGAATTCCTCAATTGCTTGAGCTGCCAATAGCGAAATCTCATCCGATTAGACTTAGCTATAGAGGTGGGCAAGAATCATTCTCGTTACCAATTGAATTAATCGAAACTCTTAAAAAGTTGAGCCAGCGAGAGGACTGTCCACTGTACATGACATTGCTGTCAGCCTTCAATGTGCTTCTTTATCGCTATACCAACCAAGGAGATATTGTTATTGGGATGCCAGTTGATGGCCGCACGCAGTCTGAGGTTGAGGGTTTGATTGGCTTTTTTGCCAACGCACTGGCGATTCGCTCACAGCTTTCTGGAGAAATGAGCTTTATGGAGCTGTTGAACCAGGTTAAAGGCACCGTTTTAGATGCTTATTCTCACCAAGACATGCCCTTTGGGAAGCTGGTAGAAGAATTGTGTCCCACCCAAGCGCTGAACCGGAATCCTCTTTTTCAGATTGTATTTATACAGCAAAACACTCCTCAAATGCGTCTGGAATTATCGGAATTGAAAATACACTCTTGGGAAATTGAAAGCAGAACAGCGAAATTTGACCTCGGCCTTTTAGTTTCGGAAACTGCCGAGGGGCTTTCGGGAGCAATTGAATATAGTACTGATCTGTTTGACAAGGCTACTGTCCAGCTTATGATCGGACATTTTCAGACCCTATTGAAGGGGATCGCAGCAGATCCGGAACAACATCTCTCAGGGTTTCCGATCTTAACAGAAGACGAGCAGCAGCGAATATTAATGGAGTGGAACAACACACAAGCAGACTATGCTCACGATAAGTGCTTCCATGAATTATTTGAGTACCAGGTTGAGCAGGCTCCTGAGGCTGTGGCAGTGGTAGCCGAAGACCAACGGTTGACCTACCGTGAGTTGAATGAGCGATCTAACCAACTAGCCCATTATCTTCAGAAGTTGGGAGTAGGTCCGGAAGTGCCGGTTGGGGTCTATCTTGATCGCTCATCAGAGATGATAGTAAGCATGCTGGGGATTCTGAAAGCAGGAGGGGTATATGTGCCTATTGATGCTGACTGTCCGACCGATCGCTTGGCCTATATGCTCCAAAATGCCAAGATTTCAATTATGCTGACCCAGCCTCAGTTCCAAGCGAACATACAGTCTGTACACCTAGCACCGACTCTCCGCGTGGAGAGCGATTGGCAAGCTCTTCGCCAGGAAAAAACGGATAATCCTTCCAGCAGAGTTTCTCCCTCCAACCTTGCCTATGTCATTTACACTTCCGGTTCCACAGGTCACCCCAAAGGCGTTGCCGTTGAGCACCGGCAAATCTGTAACTATCTCCATGGCATCATTCCCCAGCTACGACCTTCATTTGGCGATAGTTTTGCGATTGTCTCCACCTTTGCGGCGGACCTTGGCTACACAATGGTTTTTGCGGCACTCACCACAGGTGGAACTCTGCATATTATTTCAAAAGAATGTGCCACCGACGCGCAGCTCCTGAGAGAATATTTCGAGCGATATCCCATCGATTATCTAAAAATAGTTCCTTCTCATTTGGCGGCCCTCACATCTTTTGGCCCACAAGGTATTCTGCCGCGTCGCTGTTTGGTTTTGGGCGGTGAAGCTGCATCATCAGAATGGGTTGCCACCCTTCTATTTGAAGCCCCTCATTGTAGCATTCTTAATCACTATGGGCCAACGGAGACCACAATAGGTGTCCTTACCTATCCAGTGGAGTCCGGAAGGATACAGGAGACCATAAACCCTCCGCTCGGTCGACCTTTGGCGAACACACAAGTCTATATTCTTGATGCACAACTGCAACCTGTGCCGGTCGGAGTCGTAGGCGAACTCTACATTGGGGGGGATGGGGTGGCACGTGGCTATCTCGGTCATGTTGGCTTGACCGCGGAATGCTTTATTCCAAACCCTTTCTCATCCATACCAGGAACTCGACTTTATCGGACAGGCGATCTAGCTCGGTACTTTCCAAATGGGAACATTCAGTTTCTAGGTCGGGCAGACGACCAAGTCAAAATTCGTGGTTTTCGCATTGAACTCAAAGAAATAGAAGCTGTTTTACGGCAAAATCCAGATCTTCAGGATCTAATTGTTGTAGCGCACGAAGATACCCAGGGTAGTAAGCAACTTGTGGCCTACGTGGTTCCCAAGCCAGATCGGTCTCCGATCATACAAGGACGATCTCGTTATAGTCTGCCCAATCGGATGGCAGTAGTTCATCTTAATAAGAATGAAACAGACTATATGTACCGTGAGATTTTCGAAATCCAGGCTTATTTAAAACATGGTATTACTTTATGTGATGGCGATTGTATCTTTGACGTCGGTGCCAATATTGGATTGTTTACCTTATTTATCCATGAGGTATGTCGTTATCCCAGAGTTTATGCATTTGAACCAAATCTCCAAGTGAATCAACTGCTGAATATCAACACAGCACTCTATGCAGCCGGGGCAAAAACCTTCACATTTGGCTTAGCAGACAAAGACAAAACCGCGGAATTCACTTCCTTTTCCGGTTTTTCGCTTTTCTCTGGTTTTTATGTGGATGCGACAGCAGAAAAGGAAGTGGTCAAGCATTTCATCGAGAATCAGCGTCGAGTAGGTTCAGATGATATGGAAATGCTGGTCGAACACGCTGATGAACTGCTTGCCAAACGTTTCATCCCAAACACATTCATGGCTCCGCTGAAAACCATTTCCACTGCCATCAGCGAGCAGGCTATTGAGCGTATTGATTTGCTTAAGATCAACGTGGAAAAGAGCGAACTTGATGTACTACGCGGCATAGTTGATGCAGACTGGCTTAAGATTGCTCAGATTGTAGTGGAAATCGATCGTCAAGAGCATCAAGGGGAGATAGAAGCTTTGCTCAAACGGCAAGGATATGAAGTGTTCACCGAGCAGGATGCTTTGTTGCGGAATACAGACCTATGCTACCTCTATGCTATTCGTCCCTCGCCGACTCGGCATTTGCGACCATACTCATCGAAGCCCGGACACAAACATCCAATCCATAAATTTGGTACCGTACTTCTTTCAGCCAGTGAACTCCGCAGTTTCGCCCAGAGTCAACTGCCGGAGTATATGGTCCCATCATCATGGGTCTTTCTAGATCGACTGCCTTTAACACTAAATGGCAAGGTGGATCGTAAGAAACTACCGCCTCCGAATCTCACCAACGTAGATCGCGCCAATCTGTATGAAGCTCCACGTAATGCAACTGAGCGGTTACTCGCTCAAGTTTGGGCCGAGATACTAGGACTGCAAAGAGTGGGTATTCACGATAACTTCTTTGAATTGGGTGGACATTCATTACGTGCTATTCAATTGATTTCTCGCCTGCGGGAACAAATCAAGATAGATATCCCGTTGAATACTTTTTTTGATTACCCAACAATCGCCAATTTGACCTTGCACATTGAGAATAATTCATTTAGCAAAGCCGCCACGGAATATTTTCAAATTCGAAAAGCGCCTTTTGGAGAGAGGTCGCCTCTGTCCCTTCCTCAGGAAAATATCTTCTTCATTCAACGTTTGAGGCCTGATAATAAAGCTTATCACGCTCAATCACTCTTGGCCTTTAAAGGTAGTCTGGATGTGAAGATTTTGGAGTGGTGTATTCATGAAATGATTCATCGCCACGAAATATACCGAACCACTTTTCATGAGGAAGATGGCCAAAGATTTCAAATAATCCATCCAAGAGGATCACAGAGACTGTCGGTAGTAGACCTCCAAGAAATTCCCAAGAATGAGCCTGTGCTTGAGCTTGACCGTCTCATAGATATTGAAATGCAAAAATCGTTTGATCTTGGTAGGCTACCATTAGCGCGATGGATTTTATTTCAGACAGATGTTGATGAATATAAAATGCTAATAGTAGAGCATCACCTTGTTCATGATGGCTGGTCATTAAATATTTTTGTTCGAGATTTGCTCGAATTGTATCGGTCATGTTTTGAGGAAAGGAGTCCGCTACTTCCTGATTTGCCAATCACGTTCTCGGACTTTGCTTATTGGCAGCACAAGTGGATGGAAAGTAAAGATGCAGAGGGCCAACTTAGTTTTTGGAGAAACAGATTAGTGGATGCTCCTCCAGTTCTACGATTGCCACTAGATCATCCTAGGCCTGCGATCCAAGATTTCGCGGGAACAAATATTCGAGTCCCATTGCCTCCCTCTATCTATAAGGCCCTGAAGCGATTAAGCAAACAAGAATCGACAACTCTGTTTATGACGATGCTAGCCGCTTTTTATGTTCTGCTATTCAAATACACGAATCAAGATGATGTCATCATAGGCTCCACCGTTGCCAACCGTCACTGGAATGGAGTTGAAAATGTAATCGGTATGTTCGTTAACACGATTGTATTTCGGACAGATCTTTCTGGCAATCCTAGTTTTCGCGAATTGCTCCATCGGGTTCGGCAAACTACTCTCGAAGCCTATGCTAACCAAGATATACCCTTCGATAGAGTTGTACAAATCTTAAATCCAGAACGGAATCTGAGTCATAATCCCATCTTCCAAGCGATGTTTAGTTTTCAGGATGCGCCCCTACCTCCTCTTACTCTTCCCGATATCACCTTAGAGCTTTGTGAAGGAATTAGCAATGGTTCAGCCAAAGTTGATCTGGATGTTGTCGTTGTTTCGCGGCCCGAACAGCAACTGGGTTTAGGTGATGACCAGGAAGATGATACCGTCATAATATGGGAGTATAGTACTGCTTTATTTGATGAGTCCACAATTGAGCGGATGATAAGGCACTACACAACACTGCTTGAAGCTATCATTGCAGACCCTGACCGACGAATCTCAAATTTGTCTATTCTAACTGAAGCGGAACGCCGTCAGATTCTGGTGGAATGGAATAATACGAAAGTAAATTATTCTAATAACAAGTGTGTGCACCACCTGTTCGAAGAACAGGTGGAACGCACGCCGGATGCAATCGCTGTCGTGCTACCTGTCACTGAAAACAATTCGGAAAGGCAAGAGTTAAGTTATCGTGAACTAAATCATCGTGCGAACCAGTTGGCACACCATCTGCAGCATATGGGTGTGGGACCCGAAAGTATTATCGGAATATGTGTCGACCGTTCGATGGAAGTCATTGTTAGTGTTTTGGGAGTACTCAAGGCAGGAGGAACATATTTGTTGCTGGATCCTCTGTACCCTAAAGAAAGGTTAATTTATTCGCTCAAAGACTCTGAAGCAGTTATGGTCTTGACTCAACAGGCATTGGCGGCGCTCTTTCAAACTGAGGATTTGCCCATTATCTACCTGGATGCAGATTGGCCAAAAATTGCAGAAGAGAATATTCACAGTCCCTCCAGTAAGGTTATGCCACATAATTTGGCCTATATCACCTACACATCTGGTTCGACTGGAAAACCTAAAGGGGTGATGATAGAACATCGTAGTTTGGTAAATGCGTACTTCGCATGGAAAGTAGTCTACAGACTGAAATTGCTTACTACTTATTTGCAGATGGCTAATACGACATTTGATGTTTTCTCTGGTGATCTGGTGCGTGCGCTCTGTTCCGGAGGAACACTTGTGCTCTGCCCAAGCGATATACTTCTTAAGCCTCGCCAGCTCTATGAATTAATGAAACGGGAAAGAATTGATTGTGCAGAGTTTGTTCCAGCGGTATTAAGACACCTAGTCGAATACTTGCAGGAGACCAACCAATTTCTCGATTTTGTCGGCGTTCTTGCTTGTGGTTCTGATAGTTGGTATGTATCGGAATACAAGAATTTTCTCTCAGTCTGTGGTGAAAACACTCGCCTAGTGAACTCCTTTGGCCTCACAGAAGCTACTATTGACAGCACCTATTTTGAAGGTTCAGTACAGAATGTTCAACCTGACCAAGTGTTGCCGATTGGTAAACCATTTGCCGGTACACAAGTTTATATTCTGGATCGGCATTTGCACCCCAGCCCGATAGGAGTTGCTGGCGATCTATATGTGGGAGGACTAGGTGTCGCACGTGGCTATATGAATCGTCCTGACCTTACTGCTGAACGATTTCTTCCAAATCCGTTCAGTGCTGAACCTGGGGCACGTATGTATCGGACCGGGGACTTGGCTCGGTACTTGCCAGATGGGAATATCGAGTTTCTAGGACGCGTCGATAATCAAGTAAAGATCCGCGGCTTTCGGATTGAGTTAGGAGAAGTAGAGTCAATGCTAACAAGCCATCCAGCAGTGAAGGAAGCAGTGGCATTGGTGAAGGAAGAGAAGGTTGACGATACGCGATTGATGGCTTATGTGGTGATGGGAGAAGAGCAAGTGGGGATCACTGAGTTGCGGCAATATCTGGCTGAGAAACTCCCAACTTACATGGTGCCATCAGGGTTTGTGAAGTTAGATGCAATGCCTTTGACGACGAATGGGAAGGTAGATCGAAAAGCGCTGTTGGGATCGGAAGGGGCTGAGTTTGAGCCGGAGAGGGAATACGTTGCCCCGCGGACGTCTGTGGAGAAAATTCTCGCGGGGATATGGAGTGAGGTGCTAGGTGTGAAGAAAGTAGGCATATATGACAACTTCTTCGAGCTCGGAGGACACTCGCTATTGATTATGCGACTGGCTACTCAGATACAGCATGTTTTCTCAATAGAAATTCCCTTGAGAATCATTTTCGAATTACCAACTATATGTTCTCTAGCTAGCATCACAGAAGACCGGTTGATTCAGGAAATTGAGGAACTTTCGGACGCCGAAGCACAGGATTTATCAGGAGATGTATTATCGTGAAAAAAAATCAAGTAGATAAGTCTGCCAGTTTTGAAGAACGCCGTTCGCATCTGTCGTTAGGCAAAAAAGCACTTCTCGCAAAGCGCCTGAGAGAAATAGCGGGCGGTACTTCTGAAAAACATGTCATTCATCGTTATTTCAGACAAGAAAATAATACCCCGCTCTCATATGCACAGCAACAGTTATGGATTCTGATGCAATTGGATCCTGATAGTCCAACCTACAATATTCCTATTGGACTTCATTTGCGAGGTCAGTTGGATATTCATGCACTGGAAATGAGCATTCACGAAATCGTACAACGGCATGAAGTGCTGCGGACTACCTTTGTGGCCTCGGAAGGACAACCACAGCAAATAGTTCATACAGAAGTGTTGACGCCATTACAGGTTGTGGATTTGCGAACGTACCCGGCAGAAGATCGGGAAATTGAAGCTCAACGATTAGTCTTGAAGGAAGCGCGGACACCATTCGATTTGGTTCATGGGCCATTATTTCGTACGACTCTGCTCCAGCTCGGAGAAGAGGAGTACATCTTGTTTTTGAATGTTCATCACATTGTTTTCGATGGTTGGTCGGAAGATGTGGTTTTCAAGGAGTTGAGTGAATTTTATGTGGCTCATCTAAGTGGAAAGCCGTGCTTCCTACCGGAATTGCCGATCCAGTATGCGGACTATAGTATATGGCAGAGAGAGTGGCTACAGGGAAAGATACTGGATGAACAGGTAGCTTATTGGGAAGAACAACTGAGCGGTGCACCTCCTTTGTTGGAACTGCCCATAGATCGGCCGCGACCACTTGAGCAATCACCTGAAGGAGCAGTGAGTTGGTTTGAGCTACCTGAGGGGATTTTAAAGGGTCTAAAAAGGATAAGCCGCTTAGAGGGAGCAACGTTGTTCATGATATTGTTAGCAGCCTTTCAGGTGTTGCTTTATCGGTATAGTGGGCAGAGAGATATCGTGGTTGGCACACCGATAGCAAACCGAATGCGCAAGGAAACAGAGAGGTTGATTGGTTTCTTCGTGAACACATTGGTGTTGCGGACGCAGCTAGGAGACAACCTTGGTTTTCGAGAGTTGTTGAGACGCGTGCGTGGGACCGCTTTAGAAGCATATGCACACCAGGATTTGCCATTTGAACGGTTGGTCGAGTATCTGCGACCAGCACGCAGTTTGAGCTATAATCCCATTTTCAACGTGATGTTTACATTTCAGAATGCTTCGGCAGATGAGCCGGGGCTGGCTGGTTTGGAAACGAACAGACTAAACCTTCATACAGCAACTACAAAGTTTGATTTAAACGTGTTGGTTCGAGAAAGCCAAAAGGGGTTGGTTGGAGGGATAGAATACAGCACAGCTCTGTTTGACAGGTCCACGATTGAGCGGATGATCGGGTGTTACCAAACCCTGTTGGAGAGCATCATCGCAAATCCTGAGCAGCGGATTTCAGACCTGCCCATTCTGACGGAGGCAGCACGCCGGCAGATCCTGGTGGAATGGAATAATACGAAAGTGACTTCTCCGAATGACAAGTGTGTGCATCAACTGTTTGAAGAACAGGTGGAGCGTGCACCGGATGCAGTGGCGGTGGTCTTCGAAGACCAGCATCTGACTTATACGGAGTTGAATGCGCGCGCCAACCAGTTGGCCCACTACCTGCACAGCCAAGGCGTGGGACCGGATGTGCTGGTGGGCATCTGTGTTGAGCGTTCACTCGAACTGATTGTGGGCTTGCTGGGCATCCTCAAAGCAGGCGGGGCCTATGTGCCGCTCGATCCAACTTATCCCAAAAAGCGTTTGGCCCACATGCTGGTCGATTCGAGTATCTCAGTGCTTATCACGCAAGAGCGATTGCTTGACTCATTACCTAAACATAGCGCAAAAGTTATCTGTCTTGATAAAGATTGGCAAGCCTTGATGGCCGATTATGGTATCACTAACCCTATCAGTAGTCATCAACCGGAGAACTTGGCCTATGTGATTTACACATCTGGCTCTACTGGCAAGCCAAAAGGAGCAGGTATAACACATGCCAATGTCACGCGTCTGTTCAAAGCCACACAGGATTGGTATCACTTCGCGCCTGAAGATACCTGGTCCCTATTCCATTCGTTCTCTTTTGATTTCTCGGTTTGGGAAATTTGGGGAGCCTTGGTGTATGGTGGACGATTAGTGATTATTTCTTACCTGATGAGTCGATCTCCCCAGGAGTTTTACAAATTGCTGGTTCAGGAACATATAACTATTTTGAATCAAACCCCTTCTGCGTTCCGACAACTGATCGCGGCAGAGCAGGAAACAGGTCTAGATTCCAACTTGAGCCTTCGGCTAGTTATTTTTGGAGGTGAAGCGCTTGAGATACAGAGTTTGGGTCCCTGGTTTGAATTGCACGGAGACCAACGGCCAGAGCTCGTGAATATGTATGGCATTACAGAAACCACCGTCCATGTCACTTACCATCCCATAAGACACTCCGACTTAGAAGCAACTACTGGCAGCATGATCGGACAGCCAATCCCTGACTTGGCAATTTATTTGCTTGATCGTCAGCAGAATCTTGTCCCAATTGGTGTCCCAGGCGAAGTCTGTGTTGGTGGTGCTGGTCTGGCACGTGGTTATCTAAACAGGCCCGACCTGACTGCGGAGAAGTTCATCCCCAATTCGTTTAGTGGTGCACCCGGTGCCCGAATGTACAAAACCGGTGATTTAGCGCGCTACCTGCTGGATGGCAGCATCGAATATCTGGGCCGCATCGACAACCAAGTGAAGATCCGCGGCTTTCGCATCGAACTGGGTGAAATCGAAGCGGTGTTGGCCGCCCTGCCCGAAGTGAGTGAGGTCGTCATCTTGGCCAGGGAAGATACCCCTGGCGATAAGCGTCTGGTAGCTTACCTAGTGATGCAGGCGGAACATGTCATGCCGGGGGCTGCCGAGCTAAAAAGCAAGTTGTCTCAGTTCCTGCCGGAATACATGCTCCCGGCACACTTCATGCAGTTGGAGCAGCTGCCCCTGACCCTCAATGGCAAGATTGACCGCAAAGCTTTGCCTGCGCCGGATATGCTACGCAACGAAATTGATTATGTAGCACCGCACAGTGACCTGGAAAAAATCATCAGTCAGGTCTGGATGGAAGTGCTGCACATTGAGAAAGTAGGCATACACGATAACTTCTTCGACCTGGGTGGGCACTCGCTCCTGGCAACCCAAGTTCACGCTCTATTACGTAAACAATTGCACAATGATCTGAAATTGGTGGATCTGTTCCAATACCCCACGATCAGTACACTGACATCATATCTGAGTACCACAAAAGCACCAGTGAATTCCCCCAATTCGTTGCGTGCCCAACTGCGCCGGGATCTGATAAAGCAGCCTGAGGAAGGCATTGCCGTGGTTGGGATGGCCGGGCGCTTTGCCGCTGCGCGTGATACGGATACGTTCTGGAAAAACCTTTGTGCAGGGAAAGAGGCAATCACTTTTTTCTCGGAGGAGGAACTGCGTGCCGCAGGTGTGGCTGACGAATTGTTGGGGAATCCTCGCTATGTCAAGGCGGGTTCTGTGCTTGAGAATATCGAAGGGTTCGATGCCTTCTTCTTTGGATACAACCCACACGAAGCAACACTCATGGATCCGCAACAGCGTGTTTTTCTGGAAAGTGCATGGGAAGCTCTAGAACGAGCTGGTTATGATTCGGAGCAATATGCCGGTCGCATTGGCGTCTATGCCAGCATCAGCACCAATAAATATTTGCTATACAACCTGCTTTCGAATCCTGGGTTGATGCATTCAATGGGTGGACTGCAGACCATGTTGGGCAATGATAAAGATTTTTTAACCACCCGGGTCTCATACAAGTTGAATCTCAAAGGACCTAGTGTGAATGTCCAGACGGCCTGTTCCAGTTCACTGGTGGCGGTCCATCTAGCTTGCCAGAGCTTGCTGAGAGGGGAAAGTGACATGGCATTGGCAGGTGGAGTTGCAATCAGCCTGCCACAGCAATCTGGTTACCTGTATGAAGAAGGGGGTATCGCTTCGCCCGATGGACATTGCCGCGCCTTTGATGCACAGGCAAAAGGGACAATAGGTGGCAATGGTGTGGGTGTCGTCGTGCTCAAACGCTTGAGCGAGGCTTTGAAAGATGGCGACGCGGTCTGTGCAGTTATCAAAGGCACAGCTATCAATAATGATGGCTCGCTCAAAGTGGGCTACACTGCACCAAGTGTTGGGGGACAGGCAGATGTCATCGCTGAGGCACAAAGCTTGGCCGGGGTGAAACCTGAAACCATCACCTATGTCGAGGCACATGGCACTGGTACTTCTTTGGGCGACCCCATTGAGATTGCAGCTCTGACCCAGGCTTTTGCCCGATCTGGGAGACATCAGAAGAAGGGTGTTTGTGCAATCGGTGCGGTCAAGACCAATATTGGACATCTGGATGTAGCCTCAGGTGTGGCTGGCTTGATCAAAACTATTCTAGCTCTACAAAATCGGGCAATCCCACCCACCTTGCATTTCAAGAGTCCTAATCCGGGAATTGATTTTGAACATAGTCCGTTTTATATCAACACAGCGTTGACCGCATGGCCAGTTGGATCGACACCGCGCCGTGCAGGTGTGAGTTCCTTTGGCATTGGGGGTACCAATGCTCATGTAGTGCTGGAAGAGGCCCCGTGGGTGGATTCGTCAAGCCCATCCCGGCCTTGGCAGTTGCTTCTACTCTCTGCCAAGACTAACACGGCCTTGGAAAAGGCTACCAGCAATCTCGTTGAGCACCTGAGGACTCATCCTGAACAAAAGCTGGCAGATGTAGCCTACACCTTGCAGGTCGGACGACACATTTTCAACCAACGACGCGCAATAGTTTGCCACGGTGTAAACGATGCCATTACCGCGTTGGAAACCATCGATTCAAAACGAGTGTTCACCGATACGCAGGAGGAAAAAGAGCCAGCCGTAGCCTTCATGTTCACCGGGCAAGGGGCGCAGTATGTGAGTATGGGACGAGAACTCTATACCCAGGAGCCAGTTTTCCATAAAGAGGTAGATCAGTGTTCTGAGCTTCTGCAGCCATATCTGGGGCTGGACCTGCGCGCGGTGTTATATCCCGATCCGGCTCACGAGAAAGAAGCTGCTGAGCAATTGAATCAGACTTGGCTGACACAGCCAGCGTTGTTTGTGATCGAATATGCTTTGGCTCAATTATGGATGTCGTGGGGAATAAGACCCCAGGCCATGATTGGCCACAGTATCGGCGAATACGTTGCGGCCTGCCTAGCGGGCGTCTTCAAGCTGGAAGACGCATTGGCTTTGGTGGCAACACGCGGACGCTTGATGCAGTCTCTGCCAAGCGGTGCGATGCTGGCGGTGCCTTTGGCAGAGTCGGAAGCACAGACCCTGCTTGGCAATGCGCTTTCCTTGGCGGCGGTCAATAGCCCGACAATGTGCGTGGTTTCAGGGCCGATAGTCCATATTGTGGCGTTAGAGCAGCAGTTGAATGAAAAAAACGTGGAGTGTAGGCGTTTGCAAACGTCACACGCCTTCCACTCTGTAATGATGGACCCCATTCTAGAGCTTTTCGTAGCGGAAGTGAATCGTGTGAAACTTCACCCGCCACAAATTCCGTTCATCTCCAACCTGACCGGAGAATGGATCACAGCTGCCCAAGCTACTAACCCCACCTATTGGGCGAGGCATCTGCGAAACACCGTGCGCTTTGGGGATGGGCTTGGACAACTGCTCAAAGAATCGACAACTGTGTTGATGGAAATTGGCCCTGGTCAGACTTTGACAACTCTGGCATTAAATCATCCCAGTAGAACAACTGGGCACATCGCCCTCTCATGCCTGCATCATGCGAAAGATTCGCGATCTGACCAAGCGTTTTTACTGACAACGTTAGGCAAACTCTGGCTGACGGGGATATCAGTGGACTGGAGCGCGTTCTACCAGGCCGAGCGCCGCTACCGTGTGCCTTTACCAACCTACCCGTTTGAACGCCAACGTTGCTGGGTCGAGCCGTCAAAAGAAAGAGGGCAGGCACAGTCGGACCGCATTTGCAAAAAGAAAAACATTTCTGATTGGCTCTATATTCCTTCCTGGACACCCAAGCCTCTGCGCTCACAAACACCGATGTGGATACCTGAGAACTGCCTGGTGTTTGTGGATGAAAGCGGTCTGGGGCTAGTTTTGGCGGAGCGATTGAAAGAAAAAGGAGTGATGGTCATCACTGCCCGAGCCGGGGTTGGATGGCAACAGATAGATGATGGTCAGTATATGCTTGACCCACACTGTCCGGATCATTACGAACAACTATTTTCCGAGTTGGTGAAAAATGAAAAAACGCCTGATATCATTGTACACTTGTGGAGTCTTACACAAACAGAGGAGCAAGCTTCGGGCCCAGAGTATTTTGCTCGGATTCAACCATTGGGATTCAATAGTCTTGTGTATCTGACGCAGGCACTGAATGAACATAGCATTCTTAAGCCCATTCATATCGAAGTGTTGTCGAATGGCATATACCCCCTTGAAGGGGCCATACAGCCTGAGAAGGCAACCATCTTAGGGCCTTGCAGAGTCATTCCTCAGGAATTGCCATCTATTACCTGCCGTTATGTCGACATCATCGCGCCCTGTAAAGGAACCCAACAGGAAACCAAGTTGGTTAATCAACTAATAACACAGATTTTAGATAAGCCTTCGAATGGAACATTTGCTTGGCGGGATGAACAACGCTGGGAACAAGACTTCAAGTTGCTTGAGTTGCAGAAAGAAGTGGATAATATCGGAATCCTACGCGAAAACGGTGTGTATGTGATCACAGGCGGATTAGGCTATGTTGGCTTGGAGTTGGCAGAATATCTGGCAAACCGGGCAAAAGTTAGACTTGCGCTAATCGGACACTCGGTATTTCCGCCACGTGAAGAGTGGAAATGGCGTTTGGCTACGCAAGGTGAGCAAGATGACCTTAACCGCAAGATACGCCGGATTCAGGCGATGGAAGAACTGGGAGCCGAGGTTATTCTGCTCAATGCCGATGTATCTGACCAAGAAGCCATACAAGCTGCGATTTCACAAATAGACCGTCGTTGGGGCAACATTCATGGAGTATTCCATTTAGCTGGCTTAGTGAATAACATGAATTTTATCCAAGAGCTAACCACTTATCAGTATGAGGCTCACTTTCATCCCAAAGTCTACGGCTTATTTAATCTCGAACGAGCTTTACATGGGCGCGAGCTTGATTTTTGTATGTTGTTCTCGAGTCTAGCATCAATTTTAGGCGGTCTAGGGTTTGGTGCCTACTCGGCGGCCAACAACTTTATGGATGCCAGTGCTCGTAAACACAATCAACAAAGTTCAGTGCGTTGGATAAGTGTCAATTGGGATGGCTGGCAGACTGATGAAACACAAAGTGATAAAAAAACGATAGGGACTATCCTAAACGAACTGACCATTGCGCCTGCAGAGGGCATGCGTGCATTACAGAGTATCTTATCTGATAAACAGGTCAGTAGCCAGATTGTTGTCTCCACCGGAGATTTGCAAGCTCGCACTAATCAATGGGTCAAGCTGGAATCCTTAAAAGACCAAGAACGTGGAAAGCAATCTGACCCCGTTGTCTTGCAAGCCCGGCCAGCGTTACATTCAAACTATTTGGCTCCTCGAAACCAGATAGAGGAAACACTTGCAGCCATCTGGCAGGAGTTGTTAGGGATTGATCAAATCGGCGTCCACGACAACTACTTCGAATTGGGTGGTGATTCACTTAATGCTCTTCGAGTCATTCTTAAGGCGAATCAGCTAGAAATCCGTCTTAATTTTCATCAAATGCAAAAGTATCAGACAATTGCACAGATAGCAGAACATCTATCATATGAGGATCTATCATCAAATTTAACCGAATTACCTCCATTGGAGAGGATACCGTTAACGCCATCTCAGAAGAGGGTTCTCTCTTATGCGGATCAAGCAGGAATTACTCTCAACGGTTGGACCGTTCCCGTTCTGCTGGAAATCCCTGCTTACTCAGACTCCACGGTGGTCCAACTCGCTCTAAAGGCTGTGTATTCCCATCACGAATCTCTCCAACTAAGTTTTCAATATGAAAACAATTCGTGGGTGATATTTCGACATGCGCCCGATGCCTATCTACCGTTAAGATATGTTGACATGTCTGGTCTTCATCCTAATGAGCGGGTATCTATGATGGATAAAGAGATTGTTGAACTCCAAGAACAATTCAATATAGGAAAAGGGGTCTTTCAGTCCATTTATTTTTACTCTAACGAGCAAAGTCATTTATTTTTCTTGGTAAGCCACTTAGTATTTGATGATGTATCATGGTGGATATTCTTAAGAGATCTTGAGACTGTTTATTTAGGGTACAAAAACGGAGACGTCATTGGATTACCTCCGACGACACCGTTCAGTCGTTGGTCTCAACAATTGGTTGATTATGCACAATCTAGTGAGGCATTACGCGATGCAGGTTATTGGCTTTCGAAACAAAGCTTCTTTTCGTTTGATGCCATTATTCCTATTGATGATACTCAAGGTGATAACAGCTGGCTGTCCGAAGAAATTTTATCTTCATTATTAAGTTCGGAAGAAACTCAATTACTGATTGCAGGGATATCTAAGAGATATAAGACAAGTATTAATGATATCTTGCTAATGGCTTTAGCACACGCTCTCCATATGTGGGCTAATTCACCAATAGTTACTGTTGACGTAACTTTACAAGCTCGAGTAGAGGTGTTTGATGAACTGGACATGGTTAATACCATCGGCTGGCTCACAAGCAAATTTCCGTTAGCATTAAATGTCGATAGTGAAAATACAGTTTTTGAAAAATTGAAATTAGTAAATGAACAGACCAAGCTTCTTGTTAGAAAGGGAGTGAGTTATGACGCACTTCGTTACTATGGACCTAACGCAGAGGTTAGGCAAAAGCTCAATGCAATAAGAAAGCCCAATGTTAACTTTATGTATCGAGGCAAGCTGGATACCACAAAACGTTACTCATCGTTATTTAAGACAGATGCTAGGCATTTTAAATTTCAACCACCGAGTGGACAAAGAGAATATATCTTGGAAGTCTTTTCTCAAATAACAGATGGCCAGCTAACTACTGAGTGGCATTATAATAAGAACATCCATAAACGTGAAACAATTGAAAAACTGGCAGAATGGTTTAACGAAATACTACGCGAGCTCCTTTCTTACCACAATACTTCTCAAAAATAGATACGGATGAAAATGATGATGCGGCCAGATGAACGGAAGCGAGGTAATCCTCAAGAAAGTCATCATAGCAGACTAAAATGTGGCGATAGTTTTGAAACCAAGCAAAAGAGTTAAAACCGATATCAGACAAATCTGATCAAAATCAGGAAAAACAATTGGACGTTGTCAGGAATCACATGTCAAACACCTTTTGCAAAAAACGTTGCTTTCCTTGTCCAAGATTCGGGCCTTGGTGGTTGAGACACGTGACATATAGGTAGGTCACCTTAGCTATGACCAGCAAAGTTTATTGTATGATGACCCATTCCAATGACTGGGACTCCCCGTCCCGCCAACCTAAATTGGAATCAAACGATATTCACGTCTGGCGCGTTTCTTTGCATGCTGCGTCGATCAGGGTGAAAAAGCTGTTCGAGATGCTTGCAAATGACGAGATTGACCGCGCGTCAAGATTTTATTTTCAGCGTGATCGCGATTGTTTCGTCATTGTGCGAGGTGTTTTAAGAATCTTGCTGAGCACTTATATCCAAACCCCGCCTGAGCAGATCAGGTTTCAATATAGCGCACGCGGAAAACCGTCCCTGGCTCTGGGCCAAAATGACGCTAAGCTGGACTTTAATGTTTCGCATTCGCATGAATTGGCTCTTCTGGCGTTTACCCGAGGTCGGGCGGTGGGGATTGATCTAGAATATGTGCGCCCGGATATTGTGCACGAACAAGTTGCAGAACGTGTCTTCTCGGCGCAGGAAATTGCTAGCTTGCGGGCGCTGTCCTACGGCCTGCAACCTGCTGCCTTCTTCAACTGTTGGACACGGAAGGAAGCATTTATAAAGGCAACTGGAGAGGGATTGTCCAGACCGCTTGACCAGTTCAGCGTGTCACTTGTTCCGGGCGAAGCGGCTAGGCTGCTTGCCATTCACGGGCAGCTGGAAGAACTTTCCAAATGGTTTATTCAAGACTTGGAGCCCAGACCAGGTTATGCGGCTGCGCTTGTCGCGCAAAATCCGGTTAAACAGATTCGTTGCTGGGAATACCCTCTGTTTTGATGGTCCACAACGAGTAAAGTATTAGCAAGTGAACCTGCTCAGGTCATGAAAAAAGAGAGAATCTTCCCTGTGTTGGCTACTTACTCATCCGCCCAGATTTGAGCGATAAAAGAGGATTATCATGCTGTTTTATCGCTCATAATATCCTGGGAGCAGCATGATGAGCAAATTACTTGTCTGGCTACAAGAGCGCATCAAACTCTGGACAAAACCGGTTACTTCATCTTTAACCGTCGGCATACTTTCAGACTTAACGCACAGTCGCACCGATTTAATTGTAGAAAATGCGTTGTTGCGTCAACAAATTATCATTCTAAAACGGCAAGTCAAGCGACCTCAGCTATCCAACGCTGATCGCATTCATTTCATTCTTCTTGCCCATTTTACAAAATTCTGGAAACAAGCCCTTCATATTCTTCAGCCTGACACCCTCATGTGTACTGTTTTCTAACATCGTGACTCCCTCTATTCGAGAACATCGTGCGTCCTACCCATATCTGACAGCCCGATACTGAGCCTTGCGCCAGGCTGAGATGGCTTCCTTGCACATGAGATCAAGATACTCCCTGAATCTCATCGTGCAGTTTTGCAATCCTTTGATTGGCAAGGTTTTGATAACAACTTTATACTTGTACACATTCAATGTCCGTTTTTGTCCATCCACCCAAATCACAACTACTTGCCCTCGACGACTTTGTTGAACGTAGTAGGTCTGGTTGTCCAATTGGAAACACCCTTTGGAATCCAACTTTCGTTTATAGGTCTTGCCAGTCTGCGCCATCAACCAACGATCTGGGTCAACGGTTTCCGGCACAGGCGTTAGATCAGGCATCTCGGGAAACTTGACATGCGGTGGCTGATTGCCACAGGTAATGGCTTGGTTGGGTCTTTCAAAATTGTAGAACTGTACGTAGTGCTGGTTAACTTTAACAGTATTAGGCAGATCCGTGGGATGCTCCACTAACTGGCATTCGTATTTGAAGTTGCGATGATAGCGCTCGACAAAAGGATTTTTTTCAGGATGTCGAGGTGGACAAACCCGTGGCTCAATTCCCAAACATTGCAGAAAACGCAGCATCGGCGAGGGAAAATCCTTGGCAGTCCAACTCCCTACCCAGCGTGTATCGCGGTCAAGGCGAATGCGATCTGGGCACCCTGTTTCCTGCAAAATATCGGCAACTGTGCGGAGCGCTGTTTCAGCGTTGTAGTCACTGGCAGGCTCTGAAGCAACTACGGCTGAGGAACCATGATCAACCAGATTGAGGATTTCGACAACATGTTGCTGCTTGCCTTCCGGCTCAGCCGGGATGGTACTGACGTCGTGAAAATCCATTCCCCATTCCACCCCTGGTGCGGGTCGCTCCTCTGGCTCGGCAAGGGGCGAGGAATTTTATGGTGTTTATCAAGAATTTTCCACACCGTACTCGTGGAACTCGGCAGTTTCGCACCCTTATCTATCAACGATTGTTCTTTGCTCAAGTAATACATAATCGTCAGGAGACCCGGAACACGCCCCAATTGCTGTGGCGGGTGATCGCGAATATCGAGAATCTTGTTCACCACTTCTTCGGATATTGAAGGTGGAAGTTTATGGGGTACACGCGAGCGTCCGTTCAGAACCTCTCGGTCCTCCAAGGAAGCTTGCCGAATTCGTTTTAGCCACTTCCTTGCCCACGCTTCCGAACGCCCTACTTCTTTTGCCATTTTCTTCCGACTCCAATTCGGGTGTTCAAACCATACCTCCCTTAATTTGTTGCGATCCACTATCCATTCTTCTTCCATGGCGACCTTACTTTTTTATTAGGATACACCACCAGATATGGGTAGGACGCACGATGTTCTCGAATAGAGGGAGTCACGATGTTAGAAAACAGTACACATGAGGGTGTCAGGCTGAAGAATATGAAGGGCTTGTTTCCAGAATTTCGTAAAATGGGCAAGAAGAATGAAATGAATGCGATCAGCGTTGGATAGCTGAGGTCGCTTGACTTGCCGTTTTAGAATGATAATTTGTTGACGCAACAACGCATTTTCTACAATTAAATCGGTGCGA
>Ga0210377_10001039_pt1 | contig 25871 bp, 25 predicted proteins | sample PLM4_65_b1redo_FD_155480 | JGI IMG/M metagenome (GOLD analysis project Ga0210377, IMG submission 155480) | Groundwater sediment microbial communities from an aquifer in East River, Colorado, USA - PLM4_65_b1 redo | ecosystem: Environmental > Terrestrial > Soil > Riparian zone | place: USA: East...
CGCAAGGTCAGGTGAGTGCCAATTACGACATAGGGGTGGAATTCTCAGAACTGACGGAACGGGACAAGTCGTTGCTTATAAGATTCATAGACTGCGTTAAAGATAACGAAGATATTGTTAAATGCATGGAAAACAGGAAATGATAATTATACGCAAGTTTCAACTCGTATTCTGCATCTTCTATTTATCGATCGCCATTGCAGAGTAGTTGGTGAACTAAACAAAAACCGGACAAAAGGGCGGGTAATATTTCGAGTTGTAACCTCGGTCTTTTTTCGGTTGTGAAAGCCCCGAGGTATTTATTGGTAAGCGGATCATGTTCTGAGGAACTCCTGCACCTGCTTTTTGATCTCCAGATGATGGATCGGGATGTTCGGGACGTCCTTGTTCCCCGGAATGGCCAGGACATGAATAAAGCACAGCCTCTCCCGCTGTTTCTTCATCACTTCCACAATCTGCTCTTCTGTCGCAACCTTCACCGTGTTCCTGAACCCGAACCCGTACGCGACTGCTTTGAGATCAACGCATGATGCCGTTAGCGTCGGCTGGTTCCCGGTCGAGCCGTAGGCGCCGTTGTCGATCGCGATGATGGTCAGATTGCGCGGAGCAGCGGATGCTGCTGTCGCGAGCGAGCCGGGGTTCATGAGCAGGCTTCCATCGCCGTCGATGACGACGATCTCTTTCGATGAGGTGAGCGCCATGCCCAAGCCGATGGGCGTTGCCATGCCCATGCTGCCGAGCATGTAGAAGTTCGATGGTTGATGCTTGATTGCAAACAGTTCCTTGGAAGGCCATCCGAGATTGCTAACGACTGCCTTGCCCTCAAGGTACGGCGCGATTATCTTGATGATGTCGAATCGTGTCAATGTCGGCCTTGATAAACTCTGTATGGTCCTAGATGCAGGTGGTTCCCTTGAAAAGGATGTCCTTGATCCACACTCCACGCTCCGGACCCCGCATTCCGACCCTTCCCATATCGCAGGGCTCATAAGAAATGCGTGAATTCTATTCTTGCCGAACACTTCCGCAAGCTCCTGATCCATTAAGCTGATATCCTGGCTGCTTTTGATCTCGGTATAGGCGATGCCTGCGCCGGAGAGAATGCCGGGGAGCCGCTGGCCCATGGGGAACTGGGCTTCGATTTTCTCTTTGTAGACGCCCCGCTGGCTCACAAAGATCGCGAGCGGGAGCTCATAGAACTGCGTGAGGGACAGGAGCGCGTTGATCATGTTCCCGATGCCCGAGCTTTGAACGAATAGTGCTGGTCGTCTTCCCGAGAGCGCTGCACCGGCGCAGATACCCACCCCTTCCTCTTCGCGCGTCAATGGCAGGTGCGTGAACTGCTGGTCAACCATCTCGAGGAGGGTCTTGATCTTCTCGCAGGGCAGTGAGGCGGTGAAGTCCACCGCGTGTTTCTTGAGTATGGCTATGAGGTCTTCTTCAGGGCATTGCACAGGAGCGCCTCGATTTCTTTCTCGGTTATGTTCTTTGATATGAATTTCGGCACGACCGTATACGTTTTTTTATCCTGTTTGAGCCTTTTTTCGCCGCCGCCGGTGATGTTCAGCAGGATGGTCTCGTTCTTTTTGATGGCGCCTGTCTGGACAGCGTCCTTGAGCACAGCAACGGCCACGCCCGATGCAGGGACGAGATCAATGCCTTCGGTCTTCAGGAACAGTTCCATGCCTGCATAGACGGCATCATTCGCGACGCCGTACATTTTTCCGTTGGTCGCCGTAAGCGCATCGAAGACGCCGCCCTCGACCGAGTAAGCGGGATAGCGCGTGGAAAGGACGCGGGTCGTGATTTGTGGGATCAGCTCCGGGTCCAGGTCTTCGGGCGACAGAGCCCGGCTGTGCTTGTTCCAGGCATGCATCATTGGCGCAAAGGGCAGGTTCTGGCCAAGATGCAGGATCGGCAGGCGCGAGCCGTATCTGCCGTCCCTCTTGAAGCGCTCGGCCATTTCCCATGCCCCGATAGCGCCGGTGCCGCTTCCCACGGCCTGGACATAATGGTCCGGCAGTTTTCCGATCTTTGACATTGCTTCGAGCATTACGATGCCGAGGCCGTCCCGTTTCGCGATGTTCTTCACGCCCCCCTCGAACGGGAATCCAAGGGTCATGGCGATCCGCTTCGCCACATCGATGGAATCGGAGTAATCGCCGTCACTCACGGCAAGCGTCGGCACCGCGAACCGGTCCTCAAGATACCACATCTCCATGAGGCACATGCGCGGAACGACGATCACGACAGGAAAGCCCGTGACCACGGAAAGATGCGCGATGGCCCGGGCAGTGTTCCCTGCGGATGCGACGATCAGGCCCGCGATATTGTTTTCCCGGGCATTCTGGAGCACGACCGCGGCCTCGAACTCCTTGAATGTGCAGGTCTCGAGCAGCGCGCCCTTTTCCGGCCAGTACCCGTTAAAGGCGATATGCAGGTCCTCCAGTCCGAAGTATGTTGCCAAACCCTGTGAGCGGTAGACCAGCGGCCCGGGCTGCTTGATCTGCGGCTCGTGCACGGGAAGCCAGTTGAACCGCCATACCCCGTCAGCTGAACTCTCCTGGAAGCGGGTATCGTGATAATCCGTAACGAGCAGGGCGTCCTTGCAATGTTCGCAGAACGCGCAGTAGCTGTTTTCAAGGTGCTTGCCGCAGTGTCTGCATTGTATGGAATAGTGGCTCATGTTTCCCTTCTGGACGAATCACCCCGCAGCAAGCTGACGGGGCATCTGGTCATTAATTCTTCCCTCCCTACAATGGGAGGGGATCAAGGGGCGGGTGATGCGTCCGACATTCCCGAATTTCACCCTCACTTCACCTCTCCCGTCAAGGGAGAGGAACCGATAAGGTGACCCTGTAGCAAGCTACAGGGAATTACAAGTTAAATCAACCCGCTCATCAACTCCATGATGTCCGTGATGCGGATCTGCTTCTCATATCCCTGCATGGCCTCGTTCACCTTGGCATAGCAGGCGGGACAGCTCAGGATCAGGCGGTCGGCCTTCTTTGCCACGGCCTCATCGATGGTCTGTCTGCCCATCTTGATGGCGTTCTCGTGAAAGACCTTGCGGGCCGCGCCGCCCGAACCGCAGCACCGCGAGTTCAGGCCATGCCGTTCGAACTCCAGGAGCGTGACCCCGGGGATGCTTTTGAGCACGCTGCGCGGCTCTTCGATCACGCCCACACCCCTGCTGAGGTAACAGGGGTCGTGGTAGATCACGGACTCATGCAGCTCCTTGTTCACGCGCAGCCTGCCCTGCGTGATCGCCTCTGAAACATACTGCGTGATATGCCGTATCTTGAACGGCAGCACAGCGCCGTAGAACAGGGGCCAGTCCCGGGACATGATGTTCACGCAGCAGGGACAGGAGCAGACCAGCATCTTGACCCCGCGCGCCGTATATCCCTCCACAAGCCTCGTGACGAGTTCCTTGAGCAGATCGTGCTGTCCTGTGATGAAGAGCGGAAATCCGCAGCACACCTCTTCTTCCGGCGGCAGCATGGTGAAGGGTTCTCCGATCGCGTTCAGCACGAGTACGTCTCCCCTGACCATGGGCGGTGCTTCGTAGGCGCCTGTACACCCGGCGTAGTAGGCGATCGCTGAACGCTCCACGAGCTTCACCTGCTCCGGGAACCAGGGTGTATACCGGTCTGCCGCCGGTTTGTCATAGGGATTGCCGGAATGCCGGATCGCGTTCGGCAGTTCAGCCTGGACGCCGAGCGGACCGAGGCCGCGCTTCACCATCTCTTTTCTGAGCATGGGCCAGAGCCGCTGCGTGAAGATGCCGACCGGGCAGTTCTGACCGCAGGCGCCGCAGGTGGTGCACTCATACACGGCCTTTGTGAAGTCCTCGAGCAGCTTCCGGTCCACCTCAGCCGGACCGAAGAGCCTGGCCTTGAGCCCGTCGGTTGCGCGGATGAACTCGCGGAACATGCGGATCTTCTCGGGCGGCGAGACCGCGGAGTTGCCCGTCACGTCCTGCACCGGGCAGTGCTTCAGGCACTCGCCGCACTGCGTGCAGGCGTCGATCTCGAGGACCTGTCTGGATGACAGCTCTTCAGTGAAGGACCGGTCATTCTTCATGGATCACCAGGCGAAGCGCCTGCTCCCGCTTCCTGGCCTCCATCATCACCAGCGGGGCCGTGAAGATGTGCGTGGGGAGGAAGGGGACCAGGACAAGAACGAGGCTGAAATGCAGTACGAACAAAAAGCTGTCAGGTACGGCCGCCGGAGAAAAGCCGGTAAAACCGAGGATGAACAGCTTCACGCCGACGATGTCCGGTTTGAACAGCGCCTGCATGAGCAGGCCGACGCAGCTGATAACGAGCACCAGACCGAGCAGAAAAACGTTCCCAGGAGCAACATACTTCTCCTGGTTGGTAAGCAGCCTGATGATCAGGATGTATCCAAGTGACACGGGCAGAAGATAGCCAGCGATCAGCCCCGGCGTCTGTACCCACCAGACACAGGCCGGCACAGGGTCCAGGACCAATCTGAGATGACGCAGGAACACAAGCGTCAAGGTCGCGTGAAAGAGCCATTCGCCGAACCAAAGCCCCGGATTCACCCAGAAGAGCTTGTTGAAGAACACCACATCAGTGGCCGTGAGCGCACAGGCCTTCGCCCGTACCCGGGGAGCAACTGGTTCACTGAACCGCTGCGTGGCTTTCCACCACACGAGGGCATGCCCTAAAAATCGCAGCCAGAATGCCGCGTACACTGCATACACGGCAACGATGAGAAGTTTTTCCATGGTCGCCCTTTGTTCTTGTACTATTGTAGCACATTGACGGATAACCGATCCGCAGACGTCCTGTTCAGACCATAAAGGGGTTTTTGATCCACTCGTCCCGTTGCGACGGGAGCCGGATCTCATCCGCAGGCTTTGATCTGTCCGTGATGCTCACCAGGGGGCCCCACGAGCATTCTAAACGAAAGAGAACGCAGTGACCACAGAAAAAAAGCCGGATCAATGCCCAACTACACCGGGTGGAGAAAGGTCTATTCCTTGTCGAACGTGATGGTTGCGTCCTTCATAACATTCAAGCCCGCTTCGACCTCGAGCGCCTTCAAAATGCCTGATGGCACAGGACAGGCCACATGCTTGAGACGCTTTGCCGCGGATTGGTATACGGGATTGTTCTGGAACCCAGTGAGCGGGGCGAACCGGTCAAGGACCGCGATGTCCTCGAGCATCTGCTTCACCATGGCACACTCCGTGTCCAGGGCAATAACGATCGTGTTGTCCTTGTTTTTGTTTGCTGTGATAGTGATGGAATATCCGCATGCACCCGCATTTACGATAACCGTGGTCATAGGTCCTTCCGATCGGCCGCCTTTCATTCAGTAGTTGTTTTTCTTTACACGGGCAACTTCTATTTTTAATCAGTTCCAGATCAAAACATTCTCTCAATTTGTTGATAACCTCGCGGAGGCGTTCGAGAGACGACTTGTTTTGATTTCGGCATGTTCCGGTTAGGTTTATCCTTTGATCTCCACCGGGCTGTTCGTTTTCGCGAGCAGCTCCTTCAGGTTCGGGAACTTGTCCTTCATATGCGGAATATGCATTGCCTGCATGAACTCCTTCTCAAAGGACGGGTCCGTGGCGATCTCGACGAACTCGACCCACCGCGCCCGCTCGTTCGCCTCGCGCCGCTTGTTCCGGTTCAGGAGCGCCATGCGCGACCCGTCGCCGGCCGCGTTGCCCACGGCGTAGACCATGTCGATGGGGCAGTCCGGGAACATACCGAGAGTGAGCGATGCCACCTTGTCGATGTGGCTCCCGAACGCGCCTGCCAGGATCACGCGGTCGAGCTTGGTCACGTTGAGACGCTTCATCATCAGTTTTGCGCCCGCGTAGAGCGCCCCTTTAGCGAGCTGGAGCGCACGAACATCGCCCTGGGTGATGGTGATATCATGGCCGATGGAGGTCTCTGCGGCCCACGCGAGCACGTACTCGGGCTTGCCGTCGATGTCCTTCCTGACCCGCGGCGTACCGAGGTCCAGCACGAACCTGCCGCTCTTATCGATGATGCCGGCTTTGAACATTTCCGCCACGACCCCGATGATGCCGGAACCGCACAGACCCTTGGCCTTCACTTCCGCGATGTGCGTGTGCCAGTCGGCCTTGCCGATGACCTTGTAGCGCGGTTCCTTGGTCGCGGGATCGATCTCGACCGTCTCGATCGCGCCCGGAGCGGCGCGCATGCCGAACTTGATCTGGGCGCCTTCGAAGGCCGGGCCCGTGGCGCATGATGTGGAGCAGACCTTTTTCCGGTTGCCCAGGAGCAGCTCGCCGTTCGTGCCGATATCGATGATCAGCACCATTTCGTCCTGGTTGTAAGGCTCCTCGGCTATCAAGACGCCCACGTTGTCGGCGCCCACGAAGCCGGCCTCGATGGGCAGCACATGGATGTAGGCCGACGGGTTGATCTTCAGGCCCAGGTCGCGCGCCTTGATATCGAGCGAATTCTGCACTGCCGGGATGAAGGGCGATTTGCCGATGTATTCCGGGTTCATGCCCAGGAAGATGTGGTGCATGGCCGTGTTGAACACGATGGTGAGGTCATCGATCACCGAGCCGGGATTGGGCACGTCTTTCGCGATGTCCGATACCACCCGTTCGATGATCTCGTTCAGACCGGTGATGACCGCCTTCTGCATGGTCTCCAGGCCGCCGGGATTGCTCATCGCATAGGTGATGCGCGACATCACGTCCTCGCCGTAGGGCACCTGGGGGTTCATCATGGATTCGGTGTTCACGACCTTGCCCGTGCTCAGGTCCGTGAGGTACCCCACGCAGGTCGTCGTACCGATGTCCACGGCCAGGCCGTAGCTTGCGTCGACGAACCCGGGTTCGACCTTGATGATCTCCCTGTCCATCCAGACGGTGACCGTGACCTTCCAGTCGCCTTTGCGCAAAAGGTCCTGAAGGTCCTTCAGGACCAAATAATCGAAGCTGAGCCCCGTTAGGCCGTAGTTATCCTTGACGAACGTGAGCACGCGCTCCCAGTCACCGGTAGTCATGTCATGCAGTGTGGGTTTGGCGAGTTCGACGTTGTACTTCTTGACCGCCGGGTCGAGCTGGATCGTGAGCTCCTTGGCCGCCTTGCGCACGACCTGTTTGCCGGCGCGCGACCGTTCGGGAACGAAGACCTTGATGTCACCGTGTACTTCGGCCGTGCAGGACAGCCTGATCCCGGGCCCGTCCTCGGGCTTGATATGCTTCTTCTCCGCCTCGGACAGGGGCGAGAGGTGGGCCATGCCCGATTCGATGTTGTCCTTCTCGAAATATCCCTCTTCGATCCTGACCTTGCACTTGCCGCAGACCTTCTTGTTCCCGCAGAGTCCTTCGATATCGACGCCCATGGCCTGTGCGGCTTGGAGTATGGTTTTGCCCTCCTCTACCTCTCCCCGGCTGCCGGAGGGCTGAAAGATCACCTTATATTTCTTCATCATGCAATTCCTCCTCAAAAATATCGAACGCGGGAAGGGGGAGGGCAGGAAGGCAGGAGGGTAAGGACAAGAGCTCCTACCTTCTCACCTTCTTACCTTCGGATGCTTCGATGTTTTTTCTGCCGTACGGGCAGATGTTGATGCACAGCCCGCAGTTGGGTTTGCCGTCGGTCGCCCGCTTGGTCGCCTTGTGGCTTCTGCAGGAGCCGAGTCTGACCAGTTCTATAATGGGCCGGGACCGGGACCATTCCGCGCCAGTGATCGCCTGGGAAGGACAGTACTGAATGCAGAGCGTACAGCCGCCGCAGAGGCTGTGTTCCATGGGCGCGTCCGGCTCGAGAGGCGCATCCGTCAGCACGGTTGCCAGGGACAGCCGTGGTCCATAGTCAGCGCTGATGAGGAGCCCGTTCTTCCCGATCCAGCCTATGCCCGCGGAGGTGGCTGCCATCTTGTGGTTGAACAGGGAGTACAGCTTGGAGACGAAGGTCGTCTTATTGCGGTCAGAGTCGGGCGGGATCGCCAGCGTCCGGTATCCGCGCGATTTCAGGTCACGCACCGTCCGCTTCTGAAGCTTTACCAGCAGACTCACGGTATCCTCGTTCAGCCTGCGGTCAACAGCAATGGACACCGCCCGGTCAAGATGGGCGATCTCGCCGGTCAGGTACCCCCGGAGATCGGCGAACCCCACGACCGCCGCGCCCAGGCTCAGCAGCTCGTTCCTGAGCTCGATGTTCATTTTGCTTTTCGTGCTTCAACCTCATCCTTCATCTTCTTGAGCGAAGCGATCATGTTGATGGCGTCCTTGAGCGCGTTGGTCGCATCCTTGGCATAGCCGTCCGCGCCGTACTTGTCTGCGACATCCTGGGACACTGGTGCGCCGCCGAGCATGATCTTCACGTTGGGGTTCTTTTTTCGGAGGTCATCGATGACCTTTTTCATGCCCGTCATCGTCGTGGTCATCATGGCCGAAAGGCAGACGAGGTCCGAGTCAGTTTTCATTTGCTCTTCCACGAACTTTTCGAGGGGCACGTCGCGGCCCAGGTCGTAGACGGTGAAGCCCGCCACGTCGAACATCATCTTCACGATGTTCTTGCCGATGTCGTGGACGTCGCCCTCCACGGTCCCGATCACCACGGAGCCCTTCACGCCCAGGTCGAGTTGCTTCACGTGGGGCTTCAAGATGTCCAGGCCTGCATAGAGCGCGTCGGCGCACATGAGCATCTCAGGCACGAAGTACTCCTGGGCCTCGAACATCCGTCCGACCTCTTCCATGCCGCTTACGAGACCGTTGAAGATGGCATCGTTTGCGTCCATGCCCTCGTTCAGCGCCTCCTGTGCGCCTTCCTTGGACGCGTCCTCATCGTATTGGATCACGGCGTTCCTCAGTTTCGCCAGCAGCTCCGTTCTTTTCTCGTCCGTTGCCATGTTATGACCTCCTGTATGTTCTGACTTCATCCATCATGGCCCTGACATTATCCGGCGGTACCGTGGGCCAGATATCGCAACCCGGCCACACCGCGCTCACGCCGTCGTCCATGCATTTTTTGATGGTCTGTCGCACCAAGTCTGTTGAGCCCGCCACCAGCACGTTGTAGGGATCGTAGTTCCCGAAGATGAGCGCGGCGGGGCCGAGCTTCTTGCGGGTCTCGGCAACGTCGTTCTTCTGGTCGACGCTGATCGCCCTGGCGCCGCTCTCGGCCATGAACGGGACAATGTCGTTCGTCTTGCCGCAGATATGCAGCACGCTCGGCACGCTCAGCCGGGCGAAGATCTTTTTCAAATACGGCAGGATCAGGCTTTTGAACACCCGCGGGGAGAGCACGTCGGACGTGGCGCCCATCTCGCGCACCGTGATGTAGTCGGCGCCGGCCTTTTCGTACTCTCTGGCCACCTCGATGATCGTGTCCGCCATCTGGTCCAGGAGCTTGCCGATCTTGTCCGGTTTCTTGAATGAGAGTTTCAAGAGATCGTTCAGCTCCATGATCTGGCCCGCCAGGGTGAAGGGGCCGAGCACATAGGTCCCGATGGCCGCCTCGGCCCCGATGTCCTTCTTGAGCAGCTTGATCGCTTCGACCATGAGCGGCACCCTGCCGCGCCCGGTCAGACCGGAGGGGATGACAATGTCCAGCTCGGCCTCGTTGTGGATCAGCTTTTTCTTGATCGTGGGGTAGAGCAGGTCTTCGGAGTGGGCATAGACATTGATCTCGCACCCGATGGCCTCGGCCTCGATGCAGAGGTCGAAGGGCGCCACCCCGCATTCGAACCCGAACAGCTTATGGGTCGATGCTGCGGCATCGGCCATCATTTTGGCGTCGAGATGCGATGCCGCGAATTTCTGATTCAGAGATTTCAGCCCTTCGGTGGTCACGTTGCCGAAACCGCTGAAGCACGGCGGCCGGTCAACCTCTTCACCGGCAAAGAGCTTCAGGATCCGTTCTCGTGCGTTCATGGTGGTCATGCTACCTCCTTATAAAATAATCATTGGAAATTGGAAATTGAAGATTGGAAATTTTAAATTTAATCCCCTTCCCTCATTTTCCAATTTCCAATATGCAATTTCCAATTTTCAATTGGCGCGTCAGCGCCTCGCTGTTCCCGCGGTCAGTTTATCCAGAAAAGCCGAGAAGTACTTCTTGATCGGGATGTTCTCGTTGTCCGAGATCGTTTGTGTTTCATCGTATACCAGGGTCGAGAGCAGGATCTGCGCTGCCGCCACTGCCGGGAAGATGCGCGGCGCCGTGACGATGGGGCCATAAAAGTTGAAATCGCTCCAGATCGCCGATGCCATGCCCTGCACCACGGCGTCCATGGCCTTGAACCCGTCAAGGCTCCAGATGGTCTTCGCTTCCTTCCACATATGCGTGCCGTTCGAGTAGGCGCCGCCGCAGGGAAGCCCGAGCTTCTCCTTGATCATCCGGTTGGCGACGAGCGAGAACGACGTGGCAGGGAGGTTCATGACAGACGTATCGACGATGACGGTGTCGAAGCCGTCAGCGCCCTGGGCGAGGATCTTTTCCAGGGAGTTCAGCCTGCCGCGCGGAGACTGGTCCGCGTCGTCAAAGGCCTGGACAACGACATGCTTGATCCCGAGGTCCTTGAGCTTATGGACCTGGCCCTTGATGTCCTTGTCCCAGGGCGTGATGCTGTTATAAAGGAACTGGTCCTGAAGCCCCAGTTTAGCGACATATTCGGTGGCCTCTGCTCGTTTTTCAGCGACCCACATGTCGATGCCGAAAGACATCTTCGTCGTCTCGCGGAAAAAGTCGATGTAGATCTTTGCCTCTTCAGCAGAGTTCGCGACCATGGCCACCATGGACGGGATGCCCGTGGAGGCCGACAGCGCCTCCTGCGTCCTGATCAGCTCCACCGCTTTAGCCCGGTCGAAATTGCCTTTGCGGTCCGCGGCGATGCGGTCCTTGTTGTGGAACATGGACGCGATCAGGAGCGGAGGGTTCTCTCCGGGCTGTCCGCCGACCTTCATGCCGCCGAGGTTACAAACTTTCTGAGTTTGTGTAAATCGAAACATCGCGATCCCCTTAATAAATCTTGTTAACCACAGAGGTCACCGAGGACCCAGAGAAAAGCTTCTTGCGATTCTTAACGTAGTACCTCTGTGTTCTCCGTGAAACCCGGTGGTGAAATGAATTAAAAATGTATGAGTCCAAAAGGCGGGGGAGCCTTCGAAACGCTCCCCCATCGAGCTCTGTTAGAATACACCGTGATCGAACTTGGGCTGCGGGAGATACTCCCATTTCTCGCCCTTCCTGAACTTGGCCTCGATGTCGAGGCATTTGAGCGCGTACTCGAAGGCGTAAGGAATGCCGGGTCCGCCGGGCACAAATCCACCGAGGATCATGCCGACCGATGCGGCTTCGAAGATCTCGCCCGTGGTCGCGCCTGCATTGATGGCAGGGATCACGTGGATGATGCACCGTGGGGAGCAGTAGGCCACGCCGCCCGCCATGAACATCAGTTCTTTCACCTTCCGGGAAAGGGCGCCGTCCGCGAAGATGCTCGCGTAGAAATCAGCGAAGGTCCTTCCCGGTTCGGGCGTCACGGTGTTGATGACCTGGAACATGCGCGGTACGAACCCGCACTGCTTCTTCATGTACTCGTTCACTTCTTCCAACGTCATTTTCTTGTCAGCCATTTGTGTTACCTCCTTGTGTCCGGTCGCGTTTATCGCGCCGGAAAACAATTTTAACAACTCCTCCCAAATTACCATTCATCGACCTGTTTGATGTTGAGCAGTGTCACCTCCTTTTACGGGAATACTTGCAGGGGCAGCCCTGTGTGGCTGTCCAGCTGCGGGCGGCCCCATGGGGTCGTCGCTGCGAAACCCGTGCGTTTACATTTTCCACTCATGCGCCACCTGGATGAACTTCTGGATGTTCTCGTACGGAACGGTCGGAGGTATGTCGCACCCCGGCATGAGCACGAACCCGCCGTCGGTACCGGCGGCCGTGATGATGTCCTTGCAGGCGTTCTCCACGTCCTGGACCGTGCCGTTCAGCATGATCTTTACAGGGTCCACGTTCCCGCCGAAGCACATTTTGCCATGAAGCGCTTCTTTGGCCTTGGTGATGTCCGTTTTGTGGTCCAGGCTGATGCAGCTGGCGCCGGTCTGCGGGAACAGGTCCAGCCGGTCCGTAGTATTGCCGCAGATGTGGACCAGCGTATGGACGCTCTTTGACTTGGCCCAGTCGGTGAACTTTTTAAGGTACGGCAAGGCGAACTTCTCGAACTGTTTCCTGGAAATGAGGTCGCCCGACGCAGTGGGGTCCGCGAGACTGATGACCTCAAGGGTCTTGTCCGCGACGATGGGCTCGTAGAGATGGATCAGTATGTCGGTGGCGAAATCAACGACCTTCTCGACGAAAGCCGGTTTCTTGAACGTGGCCTTCATCATCGTTTCTTCGCCCACAAGCCGCGCGCCGAGGGTGAATGGGCCCCAGGCCGTCATGGTTACGACATAATTGTTACCGATCTTTGCCCTGGTCTTGCGCAATGCTTGCTTGACGGTTGTGATCACCTCGTCCTCGTCGAGGTCGCTGAGCATGAGCTTCGCGAGGTCCTCCTCGGATGAGACAAAGTGGTTCTCCAGGTCTGGTGCTCCCATCTCGCGAAACTTGATCTTCCCGCCCAGGGCCGACGCATGGAAGTTGTTGTAGCCCGAGCCCGGGTACACAATGTCGCACTTAAGCGTCTCGCTCATGGCGACAAGCATGTCGGTCATCTTGTTCGCGTCCCGCGACAGGGCCTCGAACGATGTCCCATGCCGCTTGATGCTCCACATGCCTGCGCCGAAAAGGGTCACCGGGAGCCGGTCGGCCTTGCCTCCCTCGAATGCCTTGAGTATCACGTCCTTGGGTTTCATCGCATCTCCTTTCGTATCTCTTGGGGTCGCACCATCAAACCGCGATGCTGTGGATCGTTCGCTTGAATGCTTCGAGGTCGATCGGGGTCTTTACAGACTGCGCCTGGGCATCTATGCGGTCATCACCGACGAATAGGACCGGCATCAGGGGCGCAACGGCCTTGATGATCTTCGCCGCGTCTCCTGCAGAAAGACCGAACGGCTCCGAATCAACGATAACGAAGTGATAGTGTCTGCGCATGACCATCTGGACCGCATGGGCCGGGTGTTCGATGGTCTCCACAGTGTACCCATCGTCCCGCAGCATGCTGTAGAGACTTTTTATCAAAATAGGATTAGAGGAGCAGAGAAGGATGTTCTTCATGACAGAGTGTATAATGCATATGCAATGCCAACCAAACTTTGGACTTTTTAACGGAATGCGAGCGCAAGTCATGCCGGGGAAGTGGGGCGGGCAAGGGCAAGCGTGAAGTTTTGAAGACGTGCGGATCATTAAAAAGCCTTGATATTCATTGGTTTTAAATGCTATGAGGCAGCAATGCTTGCTCTCTGAAGAACAGGAGCGGGCCGTTTTCCAGGGCATGGAGAGTCTCAATTTATAGTTTGAGATATTCGCTATCAGTAAAATAGATGAAGAATGCCCCACGAGCCGGGGAAATTTGCCTCATGTTGTTCCTGATTCCTTATACGCATTTTGCATCCTGGGAGACTTGTTGATTTGTTGCATGTGGAAATAGAACGTGTTTGAACGCATGGCACCTTGGTGCGAATGCTCCTTTGTACGCATGGCATTTCCATTGCAGTGAATTGGTATCAGGTGAAGGAATTAGAATGAAAACTACGATCGTGTGCGGATTATTGGGATCAGGCAAGACAACGTTCATTCGAAGCTTTGTGAAACACAGGAATGAGAAGACCGTTGTGCTGGTGAACGACTTCGGCGCTGTCGGGATTGACGGAGAGATCTTCTCCGAAGGAGGCATCGAGTCAGTGGAGCTTCCGAGCGGGTGTGTTTGCTGCACGCTCAAGTTCGACCTCATCCAGACCATCCAGCGTATTGTGAAACAGTTCGCCCCCGTGCATCTCTTGATCGAGCCGAGCGGCGTGGCATCTCCGTCAAGCGTGCTTGAGGCGCTCGAGAGCGCAGGGGCTGGCTCCGCATCGGTCATCGGGATAGTCGACGTGACTGAGTTCACCGAACTTTATGAGTCAGGGATGTATGGAAGCTTCTTCGAGGACCAGGTCGTGAACTCCGACGCGATCCTGGTGAATAAGACCGACCTCGCTGACGAGCCCATGATCGTTGCCGCTGAACGGTTGATCAGCTCCATCAATCCCCTGGCCGTAGTTCTCCGTTCCGTGAACGCCGCTGTCAACATTCGCCTGCCGGAAGCACCCCTGCATCGCGAGATACATTCGAGCGGCTGCCATCTGCACTTTGAGACACTGTCGTTCCGGCTGGGCGGCAGGCTGGCCATGGATGCGTTCTCGAAATTCTTTAATGATCTGACAAGCGGGTTGTACGGATCTGTGGCGCGGGCAAAGGCACTGGTCAAAACCGTCGAAGGACCATACCGATTTGATAGCACTTTCGGCAAGGTGGACATGGTCCGCTTTGAAAAGGACATCTCGGACAACAGGCTGGTTGTGATCGGGGAAGGGCTCAACAAAGAGTCTCTCTCACAGACGATAGCCTCCTGTTCGGCGCCCTGACCCCCTATTATTAAAGGTGGAAAAGAGTTATCATTAAATCATGAACGAACCTCACGCCATGCAGGATGTCCTGGAACGGCAAAACAAGAAACTTTCCATCCTCTACGAGATTGCCTTGACCGTGGGCAAATCGCTCGATCTGAAGACCATCCTGAGCGAAGTGCTGGAAAAGGTGCTCGCGTTCATGGGCGTGGACGCAGGGGTAATCTACGTCATCGACGATGAGACCCTGGAAATGATACCCATGTCCTTTCGGAACATCTCCGATGCCGTTGTGAAAGACCTCAGTGAAAGAAAGGTCAAGGTCGGCGAGTGCATGTGCGGCAGTATCGCCGAATGCGACCGGGAAGTGATCATCCTTGAAAAGGCCTCCCTCGACCCAAGGTTCACACGGGGGGTCCTTAAAAAAGAGAACATGGATTTCTATGCTGGATTGCCGCTCAAGGCAAGGAACAAGGTGGTCGGCGTACTGTGCGTCATCTCCCATACCCCCTATGCTCCTGATCATGAACTGCTCGACATCCTGCGGGCCGCGACCCAGCCGATCGGCCTGGCCATCGAGAACGCCCGCATGTTCGAGCACACGAAGAAAGAAGTCGACGCACGAATCAAATACTCCAATTTCGCGGGCATCATTACCGGCAGCTCCCGGATGGTTTCGATCCTGGACCTGGTCCGGAAGATCACCGATGTGCCGTCGAGCATCCTTATCTCCGGGGAAAGCGGCACCGGAAAGGAACTGATCGCCAGGGCCCTGCACTTCAATAGTATCCGTAAGGACAGGCCGTTCATCGCTGTGAATTGCGCGGCGCTCAACGAAAATCTGCTGGAATCAGAGCTCTTCGGATACGTGAAAGGCGCCTTCACGGGCGCGGCCGGGGACAAAATCGGGCTGTTCGAGGCCGCGGACAACGGGACCCTGTTTCTCGACGAGGTGGACACGATGAGCAAAAGCCTCCAGGTGAAACTCCTAAGAGTGCTTCAGGACAGTACTTTCTTCCCGGTCGGAAGTACGCGCCCGACCACCGTAAACGTACGAATCATCGCTGCCACCAATCAGCATCTCGAAGAGACCATCAAGACAAAACAGTTCCGCGAAGACCTCTACTACCGGCTGAACGTCATCAGGATCGACCTTCCCCCGCTCCGCGAGCGCGCGGAGGACATCCCCCTCCTTGCACGGTACTTTCTGGCCAAGTTCTCTAAACGGATGGAGAAGGATCTGAGGCGGATTTCTGACGAGGCAATGAATATTCTTTTGAACTATGCCTGGCCCGGGAATATCAGGGAACTGGAGAACGCCCTGGAGCGGGCGGTCGTGGTCGCGGAAACAGACGAGATTCGGGCAGGAGACCTTCCGCTGACGATAGCGGCACAGGCAACCGACCTGCAGCAAGACTGGACCCTGGAGCGAGTGAAGCAGGAACATATCGCGAAGGTCCTGAGTCTCGTGGGCGGCAACAAAAAGAAAGCCGCTAAGCTCCTCGGTTTGGACGCGACCACACTCTGGAGAAAATCCAAGACTGATTAGCAGATTGCGATTGCAATTTGCATTCGTTCTCTATTCCGTTATTCGTATTGATTATCAGTATTTTGTGCGATCTCGATGGATCTAGAACAGCAACAATGACTGCATTCTGCAATTTCCTTCAGTCAGGCCAAGCCTGTCAATGCATCTGATTCTCAGACCACATTATCCCCTGTCTGATCTCCTCCTATTTACAAGCCCCGTCATTTCAATGTCTTTCAGACCAGGTGTCACATCTGTCGATTCGTGCCCGTAACGATTCCCGGTCCGATAAGGATTCTGGTCACAGACTTGCAATGTACCCTGCCAGACACGCAATAAAAGATAACGAGGAGGATATATCATGCCATTAGTGAACGGTTTAGACACAGACAATCTCATGAAGGTAGTTGGCGCGGTGAAGGAGAACTGGGAAAAAGGCAAAACGGTCTGGAAGGCATCGACAACGTGGAAGGGCGGCTTCAAGGTCGAGACCTGCTCTCGTGATTTCACGCTCCTGGCCGACGAGCCGGAGATGCTGTGCGGGACCAACACCGCGGCCAATCCCGTGGAAATGGTCCTTCAAGCCTACGGCGCATGTTTGAGCATCGGGTATGCTATGAACGCCGCGGTCCGGGGCATCAAGCTCGACGATATCAAGATCGACCTTGAAGGCGAGATCGACCTGCCCGGGTTCCTGGGACTGGAGGCGCCGGAAAAGATGAATATGGCCAAGCTGCCGGGATTCAAGAATATCACGGTTAAGGTAAAGATAAAATCACTGGCCGACAAAAAATCCCTCGAAGAGCTTCATAAGCATGTGATCGGTACGTCACCAGTGGGAGTAACGCTCTCCCGGCCTGTGGCGATTCAGACCTTCCTGGAGGTGTAAATGCAGGCGACTATGGATCATGCTCTGACAATACCAGCGGAAGAATGCAAACGCAACACGTTCATTGTCCTGTGCGCGTCGGGGTTCGAAAATATCGCGCGGGCTAGGTCGGCCCTGATGTTCGCGGCGCTGGCAGCGTCGGCGGATTACCGTACGGTCCTGTACTGCATTCAGAATGCAGTGGACATTATGGTTAAAGGCGGCATAGATGAGCATGAGAAGCCGCAGCCCGGCGTGCCGACGATCAAGCAGCGACTCGATGAGGCCTTGGAGATGGGCGTGGAGATCCAGTGTTGTACCCAGACCATGGCCAACAAGAACATCACGGATGCCGATCTTCTCCCCGGTGTCAAGGCCGCCGGCGCCATGACTCTCATCACCCTTACGTCGCAGGCCGCGGGTTCGTTATCATTCTAATGCGCTCAGGGCTTGCGCGACTGGATAATGCATGAGCGCGTCGATCGACCGGAAGCGGGCCAGAGCGTAGAAGTAGTATGGCATTCCTATTTAAAGCTATTAAGGAAAACGTTTAATGGGTAAGCTGGCAATTGTGATCAGGGACGATGCTTAGGACAGGGTGCTCACCCCTCTCGCGTTCGCCTATCTCGGGGCGGCGGTCTATGATGAGGTAGATCTGCTTTTTGTGAGCTGGTCGGCAAAGTTGTTGACGGAAAAGGGTCTTAAAGAAGCAAAGGTATGTGCTGACCACGCGGGTACGGACGACGCGATCAAAACAGGGGGTTCGTGCCGCTGGATTGCCCGACGATCTGTATCGATCATCAAACACATGAAAGAGACGGGGAAGACCAATTTCTATCTTTGCAGCCTCGCGAGCCAGGTGTTCGGCGTGACCAAGGAGGCGGCCATTCCCGAGTTGAACTAAGTGGTTGGCGCCACCTGGTTCTTCATGGAAAAGGAGCACCATGCCGAGTGCTTCATGCAGTTCTGAGGTGAACCCATGGGAAACAAGCTCTGCGGCAGATGCGTCTTTTTTCCGCCCAATCTTCCTGAGCAGGCTTATTCCGAAGAGGACTATCGGATGCTCATGAGCAAGGCATGTTCTTTTGATGCAACGCCGGGCGACGAGAACTGTGAAATCATGCGGAAGGGATCCTGCAGCCTTGTCTCGCTGGACAAGCTGTTTTCTCAGGAATAAAAATGCATAATCAGCCGGCTCCCCCGCGTCAGGGGGAGTTTTTTTTTGCTGATCCGTTGCGAGTGGCACGGTGTTTTTAGACGGTGCGGCCACCAACGTACCGCAGGCAAAGGACTCGGTTGTGCACATTCGGCAGGGTGGAAAGCGTACTCCACGAGAAGGCCGTGCAGGACAGCAGAGTGGTGGTCATCGGAAAGGGGCTTGACCGGCAGGCCATCCAGGACAAATTGGGTTAACCGCAGCTGCATTGTCCGACCGCGTGTCCTGCTATGCTCATATGAGTTAAAAATGTGTTAAAATATATCATAAATATGATGGAAGAGGAGTGATAACTATGACACAATACTATACTAGAGGTAGAACTATGAAAAAGGTCATGTACGTTGCGATGATTCTCCTTCTGGGATCAGCATTCAGTTCCTTCAATGCCTATTCCGAAGAACACCAGATGGGCACACCGGTCACCCACACGAAGGATTTTGAAAAAATGAAGGAATTGGTAGATGTCTGGGAAGGTAAAGTGGACATGGGCAAGGGAATGGAGACGCTCAGGGTTACCTATGAACTGACCTCGGCAGGCAATGCCATCGTGGAGCGGTTCGCAGCAGGTAAACCCCACGAAATGGTCACGGTCTATTACGACTTCGGCGGAAAACTGACCATGACCCATTACTGCTCGCTTGGTAATCAGCCGCACATGGAACAAATGGGTTCGGGCGGCAACGAACTGGTGTTCGTTCTGTCCGAAAAGAATCCCGGACTTGCTTCTCTGAACGAAATGCACATGCACGGTCTCAAGATCGCTCTTGAGGGGAAGGACAACATCATGAATACCTGGACGCTTTATGACCAGGGAGTGAAAAAATCCGAGATGCCGATAAAATTGTCACGGATCAAAATGTAACGGCGGCAGCCTGCATGCACACTGTCGGGAGCAAAAAAACAGCCGAGGTACTTTGTCTCGGCTGTTTTTTTGTCAGCGCCTTGGGAGGAGCGGCATTCCACGTCGAGGCCCTAAAGATTCACTGGGTTCCAGAACGTATATCATGTTGTGCGACTAATGATAGTTCAATGAAAGAACGGCAACCTAAAGATTAAAAGATATCCGTTCAGCGTCATGCTCGTGCCGATTGATGCGGAAACAATCGCGAAATAGAATATCTGGCGAGAGACAGCCAGGATCGAGATCGATGCCATGACAATGGATATTTGCAGCAAGACTTCGGCATAGTCGAAATAGGGGTCCTTGATGCGGTTCTTGTCCCGTTCCTCCTCGAGGTGTTTGGCTTCTTCCTGAATTTTTATCTTCACTCGCCGTATCGCGTTTCTTCAGCCCGCATGTCCTTGAGCATTGCCTCATACAGCTTTTTTGCAGCCGGTTTCATTCCCGTGCCCCGCTCAAAAAGGTCCGCTTCTATCCGCAGGCCGTTCGTTTTGTAGAAATGCTCCCGCACGGCCTTTGACTGGTAAAAGGCCCACTGGTCCGATGCCTGCTGCTGTGAAAGCAGCATATCCTTCATGGCATTGTTGCCGCCCAGCGACGTGACGGCGAGGAGCACTGCAAAGATTGCCGTGGTCAATGCAACGCGTTTTGTAAAAGTCTTTGCTCTGATCTCTTCGGGCTCTTCAAGATTGGGAAGTTCAACTTTAGCCATGGGTTGTCACTCTTCTATTTTCCTGGAATGGTGTGAACAGAGTGAACTGTTCAAGTCGTTGATCTTTGCAGAGGGGCTGCCTTCCAGCAGATCACTTTTCCTTTTGGTCGCGTTAGGAATTGATTCCGTACTTCTTGAGCTTGAGGTACAGGGTCTTCCGGTCGATGCCGAGGAGCTGGCTCGCCCGTGACTGGTTTCCGCCTGCTTCTTTGAGAACACGAAGGATGTAGTTCTTCTCCATCTCTTCGAGGGAAGGATTTACGCTCATCTCCGCGACCGCTGAATAAGACGAGATCGAAAGGTCTTCTGCGCCGATCTGGTCGCTTTCGCACAGGATCACGGCCCGCTCAATGACGTTCTCGAGCTCCCGTACATTGCCGGGCCACTTATATCCCGTGAGCAGCTCCAGTGCCTCGGCGGTGAAGCCCGCGATGGACTTGGACAGTTTCTGCGCGTATTTTTTCAGGAAGTGCTCTGCGAGCCCGGCAATGTCCTCTTTCCGCTCCCGGAGCGGGGGAATGGAAACGTTGATCACGTTCAGGCGGTAATACAGGTCTTCGCGGAAGTTGCCGTTCTTGATGAGGTCCGACAGGTCCTTGTTGGTCGCGGCGATCATGCGCACGTCCACCCGTAGTGTTTTGTTCCCGCCGACCCGCCGGAACTCGCCGGAATCGAGGAACCGCAGGAACTTGGGCTGCAACCCGAGGGGCATCTCGCCGATCTCGTCAAGGAAGAGCGTGCCCTTGTCCGCCACTTCAACGAGGCCGTGCTTCATCTGGTAGGCGCTGGTGAAGGCGCCCTTCTCGTGGCCGAAGATCTCGGATTCGATCAGATTCTCCGACAGGGTGGCGCAGTTGAGCGCGATGAACGGCGCATCCTTCCTGGTGCTGTAGTGCCAGACCGTATTCGCAATGAGCTCCTTGCCCGTGCCGCTCTCGCCCTGGATGAAGACCGGCGAGTCAGTGGGCGCCACCTTCATGATGAGGGCCAGGATCTCCTGGATCTGCCTGCTTTTCCCGACGAACTCAAAGGGGAATTCTTTCCTGACGAGCTCCTGCTCCAGAAGCTTGCTCTTGACAGAGAGCCGGCGGTACTCATACGCCCGTTCGATGACGATCGTCAGCTCGTCGAGCTTGTAGGGCTTGGTGAGATAATCGTAGGCGCCGTTCTTCATGGCGTCCACCGCGGTCTCGACCGTAGCCTTGCCGGTGAGGACGATGATCGCCGGCGCCCCTGAATCCTCCTTCAGCTTCTTCATGAGCGACAGGCCGTCCACGCCAGGCATGACGACATCGAGGAGGATCACGTCAAAGACGTTGTCGCGCAGAATGCGCAGGGCTTCGCCGCCGTCGCGTGCCACCTCTACGGCGTATCCTTTACGGGCCAGTTCTTTGTTCAGAAGCCTTCTGAAGGGCTCTTCGTCATCGACGACAAGGATGTTGATCATACTGTTACTCCCGGCACGTGATCGACGGCAGCATGATGATGAAGCTCGCGCCCTTACCGGGCGCACTCTTCACATCAATGAAGCCGCCGTGCTCTTCAACGATCTTGTGGCTGATGGTGAGGCCGAGGCCGGTGCCTTCGCCTACGGGCCTGGTCGTGAAGAAGGGGTCGAAGATCCTGTCGATCAGGTCATCCGGGATGCCGGACCCGGTGTCCGTGACAGAGAGCCGGACCCGGCGCGGGCATCCCGGGAAGCGTGTCTCTTCCAGGGAATCGTCCGGCTCGGTCTTGATGAAGATGCTCCCTCCTTCGGGCGTGAAGTAAATGGCGTTCAGGAGGAGATTCATCAACAGCTGTCTGAGGCTGCCCGCGTCCGCGTGGATCTTCGGGACGTCGCGGTCCAGGTCGAGCGCGAGAGTGTGCTTGAGCTTCGCGGTCCGGTGCTGGAGCAGGAGCAGCACTTCCTTGATGAGCTCGTTGATGTCGATCTCCCGGAAGGTGCCCCCCGACGGCCGCGCAAATTCGAGCAGGCTCTTGAGGATGCCCTTGCACCGGAAGATCTCGCTGTGGATCGTTTTGAGATAATCGGGAAAGTCCTCGAACTCCTTCATGGCGCTCAGGGCAGGCGCAGCGGCGCGGTCGAGGAGCGCTTCAGAGTAGCCGGCGATGATGCCGAGCGGATTGTTGATCTCATGGGCAATGCCCGCCACGAGCGTGCCGAGGGACGCGAGCTTGTCCGTGCGGATGAGCTGCTGCTCGATCCGCCGCTGGGCCGTCACGTCCTTGAGATAGTGGACGATGGCGTAGAGCCGGCCCTCCTCATCGATCAGCGGATAGGCCCAGAAGTTAAAGATACTGCCGCCGGCGCTCTTAAGCTCCTGGAAGGCCGGTTGTTTGCACGACAGCGTCTCCGAGCACATACAGCCGTCGAGCGTGATCCCCAGTTTATCGAGGAGCTCGCCGCAGTGTTTGTTCGTGATCTCCGATTTGGAATAGCCCGTCCGCATGAGGAGCGTGTGGTTCGCGCGGATCACCTGCTGCCTGCCGTCTTCGATCCAGACCATGTCGGTGATGGCGTCGAAGGTCCGCTCCCACTCTTTCTTTTCCTTCGAGATCTCTTCGAACAGGACCGCGTTCTCGAGGGCCACGGCGATATGCTTGGCCACGGGCAGCAGAAGGTCCAGGTCTTTTTCCGAGTATTGCGAGGGGTTGGTGCTGTCGAAATTGAACACGCCGAGCATACGGTCATGGAACAGGGGGATGCTGATGGTCGAACGGATCCCTTCGTGCAGGAGCCGTTGGTCCAGAGGGAACCCGGTCTTGCTCAGATCGTAGCTGATCCAGGGCTTGTTGTTCCGCACGACCCAGCCCGCGCTCGTGCCCTCGATCGGGGCCTTCACCCCTTTTTTCATCGTGGTCCTCATCTCGGTGTCGAGCGCGAAGATCAGGAGGTTGTCGTCCGCTTCGTTGTAGAGTAGCAGGCTCGCCCTGCTGTAGTCGATGCTCTTCCGCAGCTCCGAAACGACCATGCGAAAAATAGTTCCAATGCTCAGGCTGGAGTTGATGATGCTGCTCAGTTCGTTGATGAGTTCGACCTGGGGTGCGTGGTCATCTGTGCGGGCAGTACCGGCGGGTGCGCTCCTTTGTTCGGGCGCGTCCCGGACCACGATGATCATCCGGTCGGGACGGTGCTGCTGGTTCGGGATGACGGCAACGCGGGCAGACAGCGGGCCGCTGTTCTTCCGGAAGCAGAAGGCCCGGAGCGCCGGTTCTCCGTTTTCGTGGGATGCGGCGCCAGGGAGAGCATGGCCAGATTCGCCCTGCTCCGGGATCAAGCTGTCGAGGGACATGAAATTCTCGAGAGGCCGGCCAATGAGCTCTGCCCGGTCATATTCGAAGACTGCGCGGACGTTGTCATTGCAGGAGAGAATGGTCCATCGCGTGTCAACGATGAAGGCAGGCATGTTCAGGACATCGAGTGTTCTGAGCAACTCCGAGCTGTCCTTGTCGAGCGAGATCTTCATACACAAATAGTGTAACACACTGGCCGAAGCCCGGCAACAGGAAAGGGTCATCAGGCAGGGCCGTTGCACTGTTCGAGGCTCTTCGTTACCATGGTCCTCCGGCAGGTGTAGCGCGACCCGGAGGAAAACGCGCATCCTGAACAGGGTTGACTGCAAAAGGAATCTGGATTATGATGTGCAAAGGCGATGATCATCCTCTCCCCGTGGCATTATATTTGAAGAAGATCAGGATCGGACATCTTTCCACGTTCTATCACACCGCGATCCTGCTGATGGCGCAGGGTAACGCGGACGCGCGGCTTGGCGCAGCGATCGAGTGGAAGCTCATGGGCACGGGCCCGGCTATTATGAAGGCCTTTCAGCAGAACGAGCTGGATCTTGCCTACGTTGGTCTGCCGCCCGCGATCATCGGCATGAGCAGGGGCATCAATGTCGTCTGCGTTGCAGGCGGCCACATGGAAGGGACGGTCCTGGCAGGGGGACCGCAGGTTGCCGGCTTTCCGGAGATCAGCGACCTGGGTGTTATTCTGCGGCAGTTCCAGGGGCTTGCCATCGGCGTGCCCGGAACAGGGTCCATTCATGACGTGATCCTCAGGGACTGCCTTGAGCAACAAGGTCTGCACAAACAGATCAAGGTCCTCAACTATCCCTGGGCAGACCAGGTGACCGAGGCGATGGTCGGGCACGAGGTTGCTGCCGCTGTGGGAACGCCGGCCCTGGCTGTCGCGATCAACCGGTTCGCAGGCGGTAGGATTCTCTATCCTCCGTCACGATTGTGGCCGAACAACCCGAGCTACGGGATCGCGGCTGATCGCGGGTTCTTGCGCAGGGAGCGCGGGATCGTGGAACGATTCCTCGTGCTGCACGAGGAGGCCACCGCGTTCATCAGGCAGGAACCACGGCAGGCTGCACGCCTGATCGCTGATTTCGTCAGCGTTGTTGATGAGCAGTTCGTTCTCGACACGCTTGCGGTCTCGCCAAAGTACTGCGCCGGACTTACCAATGACTATATTGCCTCGGCCATGAAGTTCGTGCCGGTCTTAAGGAAGCTGGGTTATATTCAGCAGGATATTGACGAGGACAGGGTCTTTTCTCGTGAGCTCATCAACAGGGTCCATCCGGGAAAAGACCATTATAACGAAGGGATCGCGGGACCATAAAAGGCATTGCTTTCTCGCCAAGAAGCGGAGAGTGCAGAAGCAGGCGGTGTTTTTCCGGTGTAAGATCAGGAGCCGGGGTTTTCCTGGTGGTCATCGCGGTTAAACCGAAGAACGGCATTTGTCGCTGATGAAGTCGGATAAGAAGTAGAAAAAAAATATTATGGGTGAACATAACCATGGATATGCCTTTCATATGCTTCAATAGAAAAAGTCTTGAAACGATTTTACCGCATCGAGGTGCGGCCCTCAGAAAAATTGATGGTGTCTTTTATAGTGCTAGTGCTCCCGGTATGATGACGGGAGTAAAGGAAATTCGCGATGATGACCAGGATCTGGAAGGCCATTTTCCCGGCGCACCAACGTATCCCGGTTATGCCCAGGACGAATTTGTCTGCCTTGTTGCCGCAGCGCTCATTCCGATCGCGGTAGAAGGGTTAAAAACGAACCCCTACGTTGTTCAGAAGATCGTGCGGTATAAAAAAAATGCAATGCCCGGCGACAAGCTGGTCGCAACAGTAAAACTCAGCGGGAGGCGGGCCAAATTTTTTATGTTTTCTGCCGAATTAAAGAATCAGGGCAACGAGATGATCGCTGAGTACGAAAAAATTATCGGTGCGGTATGAAAGCACGGCAAACTGAATTGGACAATGATTTTATGTCACTTGAATGTCGCATACCGGAGATCACCATGAGTACAACGATAGAGGGAAAACCCCTGACCCTGAAATCACTAACGCATAAAGAGCGCCTGCTCACCACCGGACATCGGATGTGTTCCGGCTGCGGCGCTGCGACCATCGTGCACCAGGTCCTTTTGGCCATCGACGAACCGGTGGTGATCTCGAACGCCTCAGGCTGTCTCGAGGTCTCGACCTGCCTGTTTCCGCACACGGCGTGGAAGGTGCCGTGGATCCACAGCGCCTTCGAGAACGCCGCTGCAACGGCCTCGGGGATGGAGACAATGTATCGGTCGCTTCGCAAAAAGGGCAAGCTGAATAAGGAGATGAAGTTCATCGCTTTCGGCGGCGATGGCGGCACCTACGATATGGGCATGCAGGCCATCTCCGGCGCCATGGAGCGCGGCCATCAGCTGCTCTATATTTGCTACGACAACGGCGCGTATATGAACACCGGCATCCATCGCTCGAGCGCCACGCCCTTTGCTGCCGATACGACAAGCTGTCCCGTAGGTTCAAAGGTTTCGGGCAAGCCCCACCGCCGCAAGGATTTCACGCGCATCATGGCAGCGCACAACCTGGCGTTTACAGCCCAGGCCTCGCCCCATAACTGGAAAGACCTCATGACCAAGGTCCGCAAGGCCCTGGCCACGAACGGACCGGCATACATAGGCGTCATCTCGCCCTGCAACCGCGGTTGGCGTACCCAGACGGATGACTCGATCCTGCTTTCCAGGCTTGCGGCTGAGACCTGCTATTGGCCGCTCTACGAGGTTCAGAACGGGAACTGGACGATCAACTATGAT
>Ga0210377_10001040_pt1 | contig 25871 bp, 24 predicted proteins | sample PLM4_65_b1redo_FD_155480 | JGI IMG/M metagenome (GOLD analysis project Ga0210377, IMG submission 155480) | Groundwater sediment microbial communities from an aquifer in East River, Colorado, USA - PLM4_65_b1 redo | ecosystem: Environmental > Terrestrial > Soil > Riparian zone | place: USA: East...
TTTCCTTGATGGCGCGGCGGACACGTTCAGGATTGGTCACGAGCAGGTCATCACCGACAATCTGGATTTTATTGCCCAGTTGCTTGGTCATCAATTGCCATGATGTCCAATCGTCCTGTGCCAGACCGTCTTCGATGGAGACGATGGGGTAATCGGTAACCCATTTCGTCCAGAACTCAACCATCTGTTCGCCGGTCAGTTTCTTGCCTTCCTTGCGAAGGTTGTAGGTTTTGGTATCTTCTTCATAAAGTTCGGAAGCGGCGGGGTCGAGTGCAATGGCAACATCCTTGCCGCGACCGGCTTTGAAGCCAGCCTTTTCGATTGCCGCGAGAATGACCTCGATGGCTTCGTTGTTGGCTTTCAACGCAGGAGCGTATCCGCCCTCATCGCCGACGAGAGTCGCGTAACCTTTTTCCTTCAAAACAGATTTCAGCGCGTGGTAGATCTCCGCCCCCCAGCGTACGCCTTCCGCAAAGGAAGGTGCACCGAACGGCATAACCATGAATTCCTGCATATCAGTGGATTGCCATGCAGTATGCGCGCCGCCGTTCAGGATGTTCATCATCGGCACGGGCAGCACGTGCGCGTACACGCCGCCGATATAACGATAGAGAGGCAAACCGAACGAATTCGCCGCGGCTTTAGCCACCGCCAGGCTCACACCCAAGATCGCATTCGCGCCCAACTTCGATTTATTCGGTGTTCCATCGAGTGCCAGCAGTTCGGCATCGATCGCTTTTTGTTCCGCCGCGTCCCAGCCGAAGAGATCATCAGAGATCACGCCGTTGACGTTCGCAACTGCCTTCGTTACACCTTTGCCGAGATAGCGCTTTTTATCGCCATCGCGCAATTCCAATGCTTCATGTATGCCCGTGGATGCGCCGGAAGGCACAGCCGCACGTCCCCATGAACCGTCAGCCAACGCGACTTCGACCTCCACGGTCGGATTGCCGCGCGAATCAAGGATTTCCAATGCAGAGATACTTTCGATGATAGTGTCCATTTCATTCTCCAAGTGTTATGTATTACGCGAGTGCGATGCACTGCATTAATCAAAATTTTCACAAGTATAATCCACTTTCCTAAAGACGATTGTCATGGACTCAACGCCTCTTTCTCAGCCGATTCTTGATCCCCGCGATAAAAAGAAATTCTACTTCGCCGACACACCTCAGCGACGCGCCATTATAGTGTTTGCGCGTTTCCTGTTCTCCCTCATCATGGAGATGGATGTAAAAGGGCTGGAGCATTTCCCTGAACATGGAACCGTGATCGTTGCCGCGAATCACGTTACCAACTTTGATGTATTCCCGATGCAATTCGCATTACCGCGTCCCATCTTCTTCATGGGCAAGGCGGAGTTGTTCAGATTCCCGTTGATGGATTGGGTTCTTCGGAATCGCAGCGCGTTCCCTGTCAATCGCGGCGAAAAAGACCAGTGGGCGATGCGTCATGCCGCGAAGGTGTTGAATCACGGTCTGCCGCTCGGCATGTTCCCGGAAGGGATGCGTTCAAAAGGGAGAGGGCTGGCGGTCGCTAAAACGGGAACAGCCCGATTGGCGATCGAGGCGAATTGCCCCATTTTGCCGATGACGGTCAGAGGGTCAGACCAGTTCTTTAAACGGTTCCCGCGCCGGGCGCCTGTCCAGATCACAATCCTTCCGCCTCTCATGCCCAAGTTGGGTGAAAATCCGCTTGCTTTGACGGATCGCCTGATGTTCACCCTTGCACAAGGCCTGCCTAAAGATTTGCGCGGTGTCTATGCGGAGATGCCGCTGGGGTTTGAAGTGCACGAATAGGAAATTGGTAGGGGGCAAGTTGTGGAACTTTTTTGATTCGAAATGCATCCTTGCCGTGGTTTTATACGAAATGGAGGTTTCGATGAATCATAAAAAACTTTTACAGTCCTTTGTCATCGTGGCTATGTTGCTCGCCATGTTCGCGTCTACAGGCTCCGCATTCGCGGCTGGATGCGGCACGAGCGTGACAGTCGTCAGCGGTGACACCCTGCGCAAGATCGCGGATCGCTGTGGAACGACAGTCTCAGCCATCCAGAGGGCGAACCCCGAGATCGGCACCGGGAATTTGATCTACCCAGGGCAGGTTCTGCTTCTACCTGGAACGATCCTGGGCACCGATGGCGGTTACTTGATCTACATCGTGGCTCGCGGAGATACCGTGAAGGGTTTGGCGGCTCGCTTTGGCTCTACTGTGGATTCCATCGTTGCAAAGAACCCCGAAATCAAGAATGTCAACTTGATCTACGAAGGTCAGCGCTTGACGATTTATGTTTCAGTTCCCGGTAATCTACCCCCGAACACACCACCCCCCGCTGGAGGTCAGACCTACTATGTGCAGAAAGGTGATACCCTGCGGAACATCGCTTCACGGTTCAGCATTACTGTGGATGAGATACTCAAGGTCAACACGCAGATCGCCAACCCGAACCTGATCTATGTCGGGCAAGCTATCACCATCCCCGCAGGTGTTTCCACCTACATCGTTCAGAAAGGTGACACGCTTCGCATCATTGCCAACAAGTTCGGCACGACCTTGGACAACCTGATTTACTTGAACCCGAACATCAAGAATGCCAACCTGATCTATGTTGGACAAGTGATCAACGTTCGATAATTACAAGTTTCAAGGAAAAGAAGAAGGGCGCACTTTCAAAGTGCGCCCTTCTTTGTTGTTACTTCTTCTTGGCAGTTTTCGCCTTTGCCTTGGCAGTTGGCTTCTTTGCCGCTACTTTCTTTTTCACAGCAACTGCCTTTTTGGCAGGGCGGTGCTTCAAAGCGGAATGTGCCGCGGCGAGACGTGCGATCGGCACACGGAACGGTGAGCAGGAAACGTAGTTGTTTCCGATGATGTGACACCACTCGATGGAGTTTGGGTCACCACCATGTTCACCGCAGATGCCCACTTCGAGGTTGGGGCGGGTCTTGCGTCCTTCAGCGATTGCCCAGTCCATCAATTTGCCCACGCCATCACGATCGATGGTCTGGAAGGGATTCTTCTCGAGGATGCCCTGTTCCTGGTAGGTGATCAGGAAGTTGCGTTCTGCATCATCGCGTGAGTAACCATAGGTCATCTGGGTCAGATCGTTGGTTCCAAAGGAGAAGAATTCAGCGTTCCCGGCAACCTCTGCAGCGGTCACCGCCGCGCGTGGGATTTCGATCATCGTGCCGAATTTATAATCGAACTTAACCTTCTTCTCATCCATGACTGCCGTGGCGATGCGTTCGAGTCTCGGCTGGATCCATTCAAGTTCCTTCACAGTTCCGGTGAGCGGGATCATCACTTCGGGTTTGACCACGATCTTGCGCAACGTACAATCTGCCGCCGCTTCGAAAATCGCGCGCACCTGCATTTCCACGATCTCGGGCATGGATATGCTCAAGCGGACACCGCGCATTCCCATCATCGGGTTGGATTCGTGCATACCCTTGATGGCTGTGAGCAATTCTTCCTTTTCCTTCAAGCCAGCGGTCTCGCCTTTGACGCGCATGGTGATGACTTCTTCAAGAAGTTTTTCTTCATCGGGCATGAACTCATGCAGAGGCGGGTCGATCAAGCGGATGATGACAGGGTAGCCATCCATTGCTTCGAAGAGACCATCGAAATCCTTGCGCTGGTAGGGGAGGAGTTTGTTAAGTGCTTCGGTGCGGCCATCACTGGTCTCTGAGAGGATCATATCCTGAACGATGGGTAGACGCTCAGGCTCAAAGAACATATGCTCGGTGCGGCAAAGACCGATGCCGACAGCGCCATATGAACGGGCGCGTTGGGCATCCTTGGGATAATCCGCATTTGCCCAAACTTGAAGACCACGAGTTGGGTAGCCTTTTGCAGGGGCTTCACGAACATCCTTGCGGGCACAGATGTCATCCGCCCATTTGAGCAGGGTTAATAACTCGGTTTGTTGTTCGAGGGATGGAGCTGTTGTTGGGATCTTTCCAATGAAAACCTTGCCGGTGTTGCCATCCACGGAGATCCATTCCCCTTCCTTGACGACTGCTTCACCGACGATCATCTGTCGTTTCTCAAGATCGATCTTGATCACTGATGCGCCGACCACGCAGGGGATGCCGAACTGACGAGCTACCACGGCGGCATGCGATGTTGCTCCACCTTCGCTGGTGAGCACACCCTGGGAGGCGATCATGCCATGGACATCGTCCGGCTTCGTGAACGGACGCACCATGATGGTGTTCTGTTTTTCTTCCTTTGCCATCTTCTCAGCCATATCGGCGTCGAAATAGACTTGTCCGACCGCAGCGCCTGGGGAAGCATTCACGCCCTTTGCAAAGAACCTGCCAGTCTTCTCTGCATCGTTCATCGCCTGCTCATCGAATTGTGGATGGAGGAGAGAATCCACATTATCGGGAGTGACACGCTGGACAGCCTGTTCCTTGGTGATTAACCCCTCGTTCGCCATATCCACCGCGATCTTTACAGCGGATTTTGCAGTGCGCTTGCCAGTGCGAGTCTGGAGCATCCAAAGTTTGCTGCGCTCGATGGTGAATTCAACATCCTGCATATCCTTGTAATGTTTCTCGAGCTTGCCTGTGATATCCATGAACTGCTTGTACGCCTTGGGCATTTGCTTTACAAGATGTTCGATCGGGTCTGCGTTACGAATGCCTGCCACCACATCTTCGCCCTGGGCATTGAGAAGATATTCACCCATCATTTTCTTATCGCCAGTGGATGGGTTGCGGGTGAATGCCACACCGGTACCTGAGTCATCGCCCATATTACCGAAGACCATGGTTTGGATATTGACAGCCGTGCCAAGATCGTGTGAAATACGTTCCTTGTTGCGGTATGCAATGGCGCGTTTGCCGTTCCATGATTCAAAGACGGCCTTGGTCGCCAGTTCAAGTTGTTTATAAACATCCTGTGGGAAATCAAAACCGACATGCTTCTTGAAGACTTCCTTGAAGGTGGAAACCAGGGTCTTCCAGTCCTCAGCGGTCATTTCTGTATCCACTTTATATCCCTTATCCGCTTTATACTTGGCCATGGGATGTTCGAATACCTCGTCGTCGAGATTAAACACGGTTGTGCCAAACATCTCGATGAGGCGGCGATAGAGATCCCATACGAAACGCGGGTTTCCAGTCAGGTTGATCATGCCATCAACCACTTTATCGTTCAAGCCGATATTCAGGATCGTGTTCATCATACCGGGCATGGAGAATTTTGCGCCGGAACGGCAGGAAACCAAAAGCGGATTCTTCGCATCACCGAACTTTTTTCCAGTTGCTTTTTCAACTTGTTTCATTGCGGCAAGCTGCTGGTCCCACTGCCCGGCGGGGAACTTGCCTGTTTTACGGAATTCATTACAGGCTTCGGTCGTGACCGTGAATCCCGGCGGGACCGGAACACTTGCGCGCGTCATGTCGAAAAGTCCGGCTCCCTTGCCACCGAGCAGAGAGCGTACGCCCTCCCAGGAACCGGCATATTTTTCTGCTTTCGCGACTTCACTAAAAAGATAGACCCATTTATTCATTATTAGCCTCCATGGGGAATGTTATTTTAATTGTGTGAAGTTTACCACAAAGGATAAATGACAAAAGTGATATTTATTTTGTCCTCATGTCAGCCTTTATCTGTAAACATGTTGCAAGTTATCTGTAAACCTGTTGCAAAGTCCAAATCAACGTAAATATATGATAATATGTGCCATAGGATGAACAAAATGACAACAAAAATATTTGTGATTGATGATGACACTGCGGTTACCGATCTACTCTCCGTGCTTTTAACGTCACAGGGGTTTGAAGTTTGGGCTACCAATAACAGTACCGAAGGGCTTACGCAAATTCGCGAAAAGTTGCCCGATCTGGTCATTCTTGATCTCATGATGCCTGAAATGGACGGTTGGGAAATTTGCAGAGCCGTGCGCGTATTCAGTGAGGTGCCTATTATTGTGCTTTCTGCTCTCAATGATCCATCGATGGTTGCCAGCGTTCTGGATGCCGGCGCTGACGACTACTTGACCAAACCGACTCCCAGCCGCGTATTGGTGGCACATATCAATCGCCTGGTGGATCGCAAAGGAAATGGGTTTGCAATGAATCAGACATTCAAATCCTTGCCGGCATCATAAGGACAACAGCCGCTTCACTCCCAGCCGAAAACCAGTTCCGTTATAAATAAGCCTCCCATCACCTTGATTGTGGTGGGAGGTTTGCTTTACAAAGTGCCGCACGCATGTCTGACATGCGTATCTAACTGGATGTTTGAATTTTAGCCTGCAAATTTCTCCAGAAGTTTACTGTTTAATGAGACAAGCGGTAAGCGAGATGTTTGAGTGCTTCAGCAGTCTTCTCTTTTGCTTCCATCATCGGCATGTGACCAACGCCACTCAATTCTGCAAAATGAGCATCAGGAATGACAGCTTTCACTTCGCGAGCACGATCAATCGGGATTAATGCATCTGCGGCACCATGAATAACTACAACTGGATATTTGATCGTGTTAAGCAGGAATGTGGAATCTGCCCGTTCAGCCATTGCCTTGAGTGCCCCAATATATGCCTCAGGCTTTTGTCTTTCCATCGATTTACGAGCATACTCCTGCAGGCGCGGGTCCGACGTAAATTTAGTCGTCATTACCTCGACCACACCGCCAGTCCCTTTTTCTGCCACCTCCGCCGCAGACTTGTAACGACCCTCCTTGCGGTCAGGTGGATCAGCCAGCACTTGCGAGGAGACCAGACCAAGCCCACTCATTCTCCCAGGGTAAAGCCGAGCAAAAGCCAGCGCGACATATCCACCCATCGAGTGCCCGGCAATTGCGGTTTTCTTGATCCCAAGTTCATCGAGCAGACCTGCGACGTCTGAGGCAAAGTCGTCCATCGTGTATGGTGTATCAATTGTCGTTGATTCACCAAACCCGCGCAGATCAGGGACAATCAGATCGAAAGTGTCCTTCAACAAAGGAACGACATCATCCCACAAATGGTGGTCGAGAGGATAGCCGTGCAAAAGCACAAGCGGAGTCCCTTCTCCGTGGCGTGAATAAGCAAGTTCAATACCGTTAATATTTATCTTTTCCATTTCTGTCTCCATTTCTCCCAGCGCCTTCCTCGACGCTGACCCTTATGCCGAGGACGGCAGAAGGAGCGTAGTAGAGGCAGGGTTACCCTGCCCCTACCTCCAATTTACTGCCACCTTTAATTTACTACCTAATTTCGAGTAGTAATGCACAAAACCATTTTCCCGGCCAAATTCATACACACGGCGCGTGATATCGACATCCGCCTTGCAATATTCAGCCACTTTATCCAGTTCGCCAATCTTATACCATTCAACTGACTTTAACCCGTCGGCGGTCTTAGTTGCCCCGAGAGTTGCTTTTGCAATCGAGTCTAAACTCAACCGAAAATTCAACGCGCGGAAGATATCCTGCAACATGTCTATCGAACGAAAGGAACGGAAGTTCTCGTTTGGTGCATAAGGTTTCAGCACTTCATAATCAAACCTGATTATGTTGAATCCAATCACGCGGTCAGCGGACTTCAACTCGGCGATCAATGCGGAAGCATCTTTTTCCCAGTACACCGCAAAGTCATTTCGCTCAGTGGACCACGTCACACCGCAAGCCAACAAAAGTTTGGATGGATCGCGTCCGCCAACTTCTTCAAAGAGTTTCTGGCTCTCAAGGTCGAAGTATACAATGTTCATGCACCCTCCATTTTCTTCAATTCTTCACGCGCAAAATCAAGCGCCTGTTCGCGCGTTTCGATCCTTCCGATTGCCTGCCCTTCACGGATCGCTTCCAATAATTGACCGATGACCCGCCCGGGTTCCAGATTCAACTCCCTCATCAGATCGTTTCCGTCCAGCAGGCGGGGCGGGGCGACCGTCTCTTCGGGTTTCTCCCAGTAATTTTCCAATAGAATCCGCGCCACGTCCAACGCGGCGGTCCAACTTTCCTGTGTCAAGGTGTGACCGCGTGTGCCGCACAAGTCTGCCAGACCCAGCAGCACAAGGTCTACACCTGCTTCCCCAGAATCGTGGAAGAAATGATAAATAGCTTTGCGCGAAGGTTCTTTTTTATCGCCCTCGAGTCGACTCGTGAAGAAGTGGAAGCGCATATGGTGCAAAATAATCTTTTTGATACGTTCGACCTCGTCATTGCTGAGATTAAATGTGCGTCCGCGATTTGCCGCGACCTCCGCGCCTTTTACATCGTGATCGAAAAATCGGATACGTCCTACCTCATCCACAGACTTGGTGGCTGGCTTCTCCACGTCATGATATAACGCGGAGAAAAACAACACGGCGCGGACAGAACGATCCGTGTTAAGGGATTCGGCAAAGTGCGCAGCGAGTTGTTCGCGATATCGCCCAAGACGAAGTGTGAGTAGACCGGTGAGCATATCATTGGTCGCTTCAGCGGAATAACCGACGCGCAATGCTGAAATTATTCCTTCGAGATATCCCAGGACGCTCAAGGTATGTTCCCATACATCATAAATATGGGGAGGAGACTGGTTGACGCCTTTCATCGCGGGTAGTTCTGGCAGAAGATATGGGAAGACGCCGAGCATTTCCAGCGCGCGCATAGATGCATCAGGCTTTGGTCCTTCAAGGATTTTGAACAACTCGTCGCGCTGACGTTCCGGTGAGACCTTCGGCAAAAGACTCGCTGCTTCTTTCATCGCCTTGCGAGTTTCAAGTTCGATCTTAAATTTAAATGCGGCGGCCTGTCGGATTGCACGCAGAATTCGAACCGGGTCATCTGTCAGCGATGTGCTTGAGCAGGCACGAATTGTCTTCGCCCGCAGGTCGGTTGTACCGTTGAGTGGATCGATCAAGGTTTGGGCGCGCAAGTCGTACGCGATGGCATTGATGGTAAAGTCGCGGGCGCGCAAGTCTGCTTCGAGCGTTGTCCCATTGCGATAGGTTGCGAAGTCCATAAAGGTACGCGAGCTTTCGGACTCAGCCACAATGACGCGTGCCGTGTCGCGTTCATCATCGAGCACCATGAAATCCGCTTTTAGGGCATTGGCAACGCGTCGGGCGAGGGAAATGCCGTTTGAAGGGACGGCAAAATCAAAGTCTTGTGAGAGGCGGTTGAGTAATATATCCCGCACCGCACCGCCGACCAGGTAAATTTCCTGATGCGGGAGTACATCTCGGACTCTGTCGATCAGAGGTGAAAGGGAAAATGGGACGGGCATGTAAATGATTTCCGGTTTTTCTTTGTGCCTGCTTTTTTGCGCGGCATACAAGGCTTGTTCGGGTGTACCCCCTTGAGCGACGATCCGGCCGCGGATACGGGCCACCCAGCGTCCGGCGTATGGAGAAGCGGGTGTTTGCTCGTCGCTCGCGGGCCGTGCGTCTTCTTTCATATCATGAGGGCGGTTTGTACTTTTCGAGATCCACCACGCCGACAAAGGGCAGGTTGCGGTAGTACTCATCGAGATCGAGTCCAAAGCCAAAGACGAATTTGTTTGGGATTTCAAATCCTCGGTAATGGACCGGAACAACCGCTTCGCGTCGTTCTGATTTATCGAGCAGGGCACATACTTTGAGACTACGCGGTTGACGCAATTGCAGGAATTCAAGCACGGATGCAATCGTGTGACCACTATCAATGATGTCTTCAACAAGAAGCACATCCTTATCGCGAATATCGGTTTGCAGGTCCATCGTCAAGCGGACCGTACCACTTGATTCGCGTTTACCGACTCCGTACGAGGAAACGGCCATGAAGTCCATCATATGAGGGGATGTGATCTGGCGGCTGAGGTCAACCAGGAACGGGACGCCGCCTCGCAGGATGCATATGAGCAGAAGATTTCCGTCAGGGTAATCTGCGCTGATCTCTTCGCCCAATTCCTTGATGCGTGCTTGAAGGGATTCTTCGTCTATTAATATTTCCGATAGGATATCGTTGAAATCTTGCATTTTTCCTCAAAGGAATGTCATTCTCCCGAAGGACGCCGGGACTCTTCGCTGCGCTCAAAGTGATACATGTTAGCGCGGCACTTCATGATGGGCACGGCAACGGGCTTCGTACAATTCAGAAGCACCGACAATGACAACGGGATCGTTATACTTTGCGGGTTTTCCGTTGACCAGTCTTTGTGTGCGCGAAGCTTCATCGCCGCAGACCATGCAAATGGCGTGGAGTTTGTCCACACGCTCGGCTTTTGCCAATATGAGCGGCATGGGGCCGAACGGTTCACCGCGGAAATCCATATCCAGACCAGCAACGAGTACACGGATCCCGCGTGCGGCAAGCTCTTGTGCGACTTGAACGATCTCAGGGTCAAAGAACTGGGCTTCGTCGATCCCAACAACGGTTGTATCGGTATCGAGTTTCTCGCGAATATTTGCGGCCCTCTCCACAGGAATGGCATCGTAATTTGACCCTGCATGTGACGTGACCTTTTCCACTGCATAGCGCACATCGATCGCAGGTTTGAATACCTGCACTTTTTGTTTCGCAATGGTTGCACGTATCAGACGACGGATTAATTCGTCCGTTTTGCCGCTGAACATCGAACCGCAGATCACTTCGATCGAGCCGTTTGTATGGCGCATGGATTCTCCTGCCCACCCTTCCTCCCCCATGTTCTTTGAAAATGGTGGAGGTGCCGCTTTAGCGGTGGAGGGGGTGAATGAAATAATAACGGGCATGGCGCGTTTCGCGCCATGCCCGTAAGTTTACCTGAGATTATTTATTCTGCAAGATTAAGCTGCTGCTGCGGGAAGTTCATAACCGAGCGAGCGCAGCTTCTTCTTGGCGGCTGTGAGCGATGCCTGGCCGAAACCGGAGATCGCCAATACGGCCTCGTTGCCGCCGCTGAGTTTCTCGATGAACTGGCCAACATTGGTGATACCAGCCTTCTTGAGAGAATCGACCGCGCGGGCTGCGAGTCCCAGATCTTCGATGGGGCGCTCGGGTGAACCCTTCAGTTCTTCCTTTGCCTTCTGTTGTTCAACGTAGGTCTGGCGGACGGAAAGTTTCTTGTAGAAGCGGTCCACCTGCCCTTCAATGTCGAGGATGCGCGAAGCTTCGCCGGTAAAGAATGGATGGCAATTTGAGCAAATGTCCACACGCAATTCTTTTTTTGTGGAACCGGTTGTCCAGGTGGTGCCACAGGATGCGCAGGTCACTTTTGCGTCAGTGTAGTAAACGGGATGAATATCGGGTCTCATGTTAGCCTTCCACCTGCTGGACAATGTTCACGCGCTTCTGACCATGCACGATGTCAAACATCACGACGCCGTCCGAAGTTGCGAATAGGGTATCATCCTTGCCGGCTTTTACATTCAAGCCCGGCTTGATCTTCGTGCCGCGCTGGCGCACAAGGATGTTGCCAGAAAGCACGAACTGACCAGCATAACGTTTCACACCCAATCGCTGGCCATTCGAATCTCTTCCGTTGCGGCTGGATCCGCCACCTGTTTTATGTGCCATGAGAACCTCTCTTACTTCTTCTTGCTATCAGTCTTCTTTGAAGACGATTTAGATGTTGCTGATTTTGCAGGAGCCTTCCTGGTGGATGGCTTTGCCGCTTCTTTCTTAGCCGTTGCCTGTTTCTTCGCCTTCGGCGTTTCCTCAGCCTCTGCCTTTGCTTCCACTATAACTTCGGCTTCAGCTTCCTTCTTGACTTCAGGCTCTTCAATTTTACGCTCTTCACCGGGCCTGCCGATGAAATCCACCATCAAAAGTGTGTAATGTTGACGGTGCCCGCCGCGTACGCGGATGCGTTTCTTCGGGCGATATTTGAATCGGTCGATCTTGGGGCCTTTGATATGGTCTGCTACGGTGACTTTGACTTCAATGCCACTCAAAGTGGGCGTTCCGACCATGATCTCTTCACCATCTGCCATGAACAGGACGCGTTCGAGATCAATTTTTTTGCCCGTTTCATGGGCCAGGCGATCCACTTCGACGGTTCGCCCTTCGACGACACGGTATTGCTTGCCGCCGCTTTCAACGATTGCATATCTCATTTTTTATATTCTCCAGTCATTCACTTCGCCGTATACCTGCGGAGTTCTTGCACTCGTCGCCTGCAAAACGGGGAAGCTGGGGTTTCGATGCTTCTCGACAAACATCAGCCCCGGCCAAATTCCTGCCAGGGCAGAAGCGGACGATATTATACATGCGGGGCATGGATGTGTCAACGAATTTCTCCCGGCAATTTGCGTTGGGAGCATTCAAAGAGGAAAAACATATTTGCGGGAGAATCGGGTTCGGGCTGGGAATGAAGCAGTGATCAGTCTGCAAAATAAAAAACAGGCGACCGGATGTCCGATCGCCTGCCTGTTGGTTAAGTACATGATTACTTAGCCCAAATTACGAACGTGAAGATTTTGAAGCCCTTTCCAAAGTCACGGACGAAAAGCGCAGAACGGCCATCTGCTGATTCAGAAACTTTCTCACCCCAGTTCTCCTGAGCATGGACATCTGCATTGGCAAAACCAGCTGGAGCAGAAGCAATTGTCGTGGTGCTATCCAGATGGTCATAAATGGATTCCAGTTGTTCATAGTCGTGCGCATTAGGGTGCTCGTTGTCGAACGCGTCGGCGTAATCCATGCAAGTGTCGAGGTCGGCCCCGGACTCGTCCTGATGGTCAAGACCCCAGTCATGCCCGATCTCCTGGCAGATGACGTGCTGTCGATTAACCTCGGTGTAAGACGACAGGTAAGAGTCATTCATCTTGGCGGTGCCTTTGATAATATGATTCCCGTTAGCCCATATTTGTGCCACCCCAAGCCAGCCAATATGGCTGCCATACGCGGCGTTGCAGGCGCGGACCTTGCCGGTTACGGCGGCGCAACGCTTGCGTGTCTTCAGGCTGGAATCTCCCTCTTCTTCCACGACGTTCATTACCGACGAATCGTCCCAATCGCTGATTGCCACGTCCAGGTTGTCGTCCCAGTCAGCGGTCATACTGTCGATAACTTTGATGGTGAACGGGTTGCTTGTGCGCGCCCAATGATAATTTCCCCATGAATGGGTTGCACTAGCAGAGAGGGGGAAGGCCGCCAGCATGGCGATCAAAACGACCATCACTGCGAAACGAACTTTTTTTGTACGCATTGCAAATTCTCCTTTTGAGTTGATGTTTTTACAAACCTGCCAAACCTTGAAGAGATGAATTTGTTTGCTCTCGTGCGCTTCCTCTCGCTCATTGGGCGAGTACTTCTGCGATGAGGATCAATGTGAATTTTGGTGTATTTTCATTCACATTGTCCATATTATGTTTGAAATCATGACGCTGAACAGATGAAAGGGTTACTGATTTAGTGATCAACCATCAATGTTTGATTCGGGTTTTCGTCACTGCCCTGCAAATTGAGGGCCTATGACTGCCTGGAGCAGATTCAGGGTCTTCTCATCGCTCCCGATGTAAATGACAATAACGCGTCCAGATTTATAGAAATGTGGCGAATCCATCCAGGTTATCATGGACGTGCCAACAGAACTTCCGTGTGACGCAACTTGAGCGGCTTCCTGTTCCATTGCTTCCGCGGACTGATATTCGAATACTTGAATATCCGCGCTGTTGACTCAGACGATGGTTCCTTCGGGGCTAAAGAAATCCTGGATTACCAAGTCAACAATTTCTGTTTCTGTTGTCACGTTGGATGCCTGGAAAGCGGCGAGTAAACTGGCTTGATCTTGTACACTAAGAGACTCTGTTGGCAAGGGGGGTACGGAAGTTTTTCTGCAATTGTACAAACTTAATCCGAGCATAAAAAACAAAATATGCAGAGTATTGAATTTCATAAAATCGACTCGTGTAAAGAATCAAGCTCCGGCTGAGAAGGATGTGTATCGATTCACGGTCCTGGCGTTCCTGTCAGTGCTCCAAATCCGATGGTCAAATAGTGCAATATCAGCATCGAAATGATCCACAAACCGGGAATGGCCCATCGCGTAGACTTATGAATCTGAACTGCCAGTTTTTGATAGTTCGAGCCGCGTTTCTCGGCGCTCAAGAGCAGGAAGAGTGCCAGTGCAACAGCCAGGGAGGCCGTGATGAAAATGTACTGCAGGATCATAAAGCGGTCCGCATAGGTCAGATATCCCACGGGTGGAATGGAGGATGTCAGGGTCATATGATAAAAGATCGCGCTTGCCAGCGTGCCGGAGGTTAAATTGATGCGGTCCTGTGCCTCGGCGGGATTCATGAGGAAGGATAGCATGCCAACAGCCACGATCACGATCGCGGCGAACAACCCCTTCATAAAGGAGGAAAACCATTGGTGATTGATATCAATGGTAAAACGTGCGCGGGAGTAACTCTGATCGTAAATTCGATACTCATGGGATTTAACTTCCCCCTTAATGGGCGGATTCAGATTCCACCCCGACACATAGACTTGAGGGTCGACGCCTGTAAGCGCCTCAGATGGCACGTAGGCGAACTTTTTTTCAGCTTCGTCCTTGTTCTTGTCTTCTATTTCGATTGTAAGTGAATGTTCATCAAAGGGAAAATTCCTCAGATCAAGATTTGCTTGCAGTTCCGCCTTGATGCGATAATATCTTTCGCCGTTTGCCCTGTCTTCTGCGGAGGTCTGGTCGTCTGGGTCGACAGTGTTCGCGGCATTCATGATGTCAAAGTCGCCCGGCTCACAGTTAGGAGTCTGGCATTTGAAGTTTAGAAAGAAATCCATGTAATATCTGCCGGTTGTTGTATCGAGATTGCCGACCGAAAGGATGTACACACCCACCTCCACGATCTCCTCCTTGTCGCTCAAATATTCCGGGGAAACCTTCGTAATTTCATTTTTGATTTCCTGCACGTCTGTGTTGGCAGAACCGCCAGGTGGTACAAAAAGCGGCACCAAAGCCAAAATCAATGTAAACATCACAAGTATCAGGATCCACGGTTTTCGTTTTTTTCCAAAAAACATTGATGACTCCTCTTGCGGCAGATTGATAACATTATACAGAAAAACGACTCGAACTCATTGACAATATTTCATGACTACTGTACCCTCGCTTCATGCTCAGCATCAGCCTGCTTCAGCGTCAAATCATTGAATCCCCCCTTGACTTGAAACTTTTCGTCTCAGGCCCCGCTGGGACGGGGAAAACCAGCGCGGGTGTCGAACGGATGCGTTTCCTCCTTGCGCAAGGCGTGCCCGGTGAATCAATATTGATGCTTACCCCGCAACGGACCCTGCAAGAGCCTTATCTCGATTTGCTTTATAGTCCCGAACGAAGCGCAGGGGGCGAAGTAACTCCCGCCACAATCGGTGGTCTTGCACGCCGTTTGTGTGATCTGTTCTGGCCCATCGCGGCAGAAGCAGCTGGATTTGCGCACCCGGATCAGCCTCCAGTTTTCCTTACACTGGAAACATCACAATATTACATCGCACATCTGGTTCGCCCATTGTTGGATGCGGGCTACTTTGAATCTGTCACCATTGACCGCAACCGTTTGTACTCCCAGATTCTTGACAACCTCAACAAAGCCGCGGTGATCGGCTTTTCGCATACCGAGATCGGCTCCCGGTTGGACTCTGCCTATTATGGCGACCCCGCGCAGCGACGCGTTTACGCGGACGCGCAGGATTGTGCGAATCGTTTTCGGCAGTATTGCCTTGAACACAATTTGCTGGACTTTTCTTTGCAACTCGAAATCTTTGCCAATGTTTTATGGCCGCAAGAGATCGTGCGCGAATATCTGAGGAATTATCGTCACTTGATCTATGACAATGTGGAGGAGGACGGTCCGCGCGGGCATGATATTCTGCGCGAATGGTTGCCGAGTTTTGATTCGGCTCTACTGATCTACGACGAAGGCGCGGGCTTCCGCTACTTCCTCGGCGCGGATGTGCAAACCGGCTGGGCATTGCGCGAACTTTGTGATGAACATGTCGTGTTGGAAGAGTCGTTTGTGATGTCGGCGGGTCTAGCTGGTTTGAGCGATTCGCTGGTCGAAGCGATTGTGCCTGATATTGAAGGAAAGACGAAAGAGGAAAGAAGCCATGACGTCCTTAGCATTATCACTTCCCGGTTTTATCCTGAACTCCTTGATGCTGTTGTAAACGAAACCCAATCTCTAATCACTAGTTCTCTAGTCTCTCCTTCCGATATCGTCATTCTCGCTCCATACCTCTCCGATGCCCTGCGGTTTTCGATCACCCACCGACTTGAGGCGAGAAACATCCCCTGGCGCTCACATAGACCGTCGCGGTCATTGCGCGACGAACCTGCCTCCCATGCATTGATCACGCTTGCCGCGCTGGCACATCCGCATTGGAATATCCACCGGCCAAAGTTCGACGTGGCGTACGCGCTGATGCAAGCCATTGACGGTCTGGATCTTGTCCGCGCGCAATTGTTGACTGAAATTGTCTATCGTCAGCGTGACCTCTCGCTTGCGCCATATGACAATATCAAATCAGATGTGCAGGAACGGATCACCTTTACGCTTGGTAATCGTTATTCCATGCTTCGTGATTGGATTCTTGCCTATCGCGAAGGTGAGCAATTACCACTCGATCATTTCCTGCGGAAATTGTTCGGTGAAGTTTTATCGCAGGCGGGATTTGGTTTTCACTCCAATTTTGATTCGGTCCGTGTTGCGGCAAGTTTGGTCGAGTCGGTGAGAAAATTCCGCATGGCGATGGAGCCAGTCAATGAAGACCTCGGAGGTCTGGGCAGGGAATACATCTCCATGTTGCAGGATGGAGTCATCGCCGCCTCGTATCTTGAAGGCTGGCAGAACGTGGACAAGGACGCGGTGCTCGTCGCGCCTGCGCATACCTTCCTCATGATGAACCGACCTGTGACCGTCCAATTCTGGCTCGACCCCGGTTCGAGCGGATGGTACGAGCGACTCTCCCAGCCGTTGACGCATCCGTTTGTATTAAGCCGATGGTGGGAATCAGGCCGAATTTGGGGCGATGCGGATGATGTCCAATACAGTAAGGAAGCGATGGCGCGTTTGATATCCGGTCTTCTACGGAGATGCCGCGAACGCATCTATCTGGGAATTGCCGAGTTGGGCGAAAGCGGATTCGAGCAGCGCGGCGAATTACTGCGCGCGTTCCAGAAGGTTTTGTAGACGGCGGAACGGGAACCTGTTGGGGGGTAAATTCGTTAAAAGCCAATACTTGAAAGGATCGGTTATGAAGAAGTTATTTGTATTCCTGTCCCTTATTGTCTTTTTGATCTCCGGCTGTTCATTTGACGTGCATGTGCTGACGCCCGCGCCCGCGGAAGCGACACCCCCGCCTGTGACACCCATTGCTTTCCACTCAGCTGTGCCTGTTTCCGTTTCGACCGAGCCACCCATCACGGGATATACGCCAGATCCAACCGATTCCTTATTCTATGCCGCTTATGCTGTCCTTGACCCGGCCAACGCGCCGGGGCGATCCGCTTTCCCGGCAGGGACGTACCGGATCTATGTCGTTTGGAATTACCAGAACATGCGTGATGGACTGACGGTCAAACGCGAGTGGTATCTCGATGGCAAGCTTTGGTTGATGCGCGAGGAACCGTGGGATTTTGCAAAATATGGCGCGTTCGGAGTTGTGCAGGATGTTTCGATTTATGATGAGAACATCGGGCTTCCATCAGGGGCCTATCAATTGAAGATGTATATCGATGGACTCCTGCAGCCGATCGGAGCATCCACCGCCAATGGACCGGAGTTGTGGTTGAACTTTGAAGTCCTGCCAAACGGATCGATCACAGAGGCAGCTTCCCCTGATTTCAAATGGGATGCGGTTGTGTTGAACGGCAACCACCTCATTGTCCGTGATACGAACGGAGCTCCCACCGAGTTGTTTACCGGGCTTGAGATACCGCACTTCGTTTGGTTTCCAGATAGCCAGCATATCTTATACGTTAATCGCGATCGTTCGGGGCAAACATCAGGAACGAACCGCGGAATCCGTGACCAGCTTTGGGTTGCGGATATCGTACGCCGTGAAATCGTCCTTTTATATGAAAGCGACGCGATGCTTGGTCTCACAGGTGGATTTAGGATTTCCTCCAACGGTCGTTTTGTCGCGACCAGCGAAGGGTCAGGTGACGGAGATGCCTGCTTTCTGTCCTTGAGTTTAACGTTCTTTGAAATGGGAGCCGACTTCACCAGCATAAAAGTCATGCACCAAAAACAGTTTATTGGTCTTCCTCTTATCCCTGACAGCAGTGTTTATCCCAGCTCGGAAGGCACATGGCAAAGCAATACGGAATTTATCGCACCCATGAAAATAACATGCGTCACCGATGAATCATTGGCAGGCAATTATGTGTTCGACGTGGCGAGTCTGAAGGCTGTAAAGAAATGAGGTGACATGAAGAGGACTTACTTGCGCTTCTTTCCCGTACTCATCCTGATCCTCGTAGCCTGTAATTTCGCCAACGCTATATCCACTCCCGCGCCCGTTGTAACTTCAACGCCAACCACCGTTCCTTCCCCCGAAGTGACTCTTGCTCCGCTACCCGGCGACCTGGGATCTGGGGACGTGACGGGCAAAGTGACAGACGCTGTCACAGGCATGCCTATTGCCAACGCCACAGTGACCTGTGAGCATTCATCATACATATCCAAGGAAGCAGACCGTTGTAATCGAACCACAACCACCGATCAGGATGGAGTCTTCCTGTTTGAAAAGGTGTTTTTTCACGACACAGACACCATCAAGTTGACGGTTGATGCTCCCGGTTATCAAACAGAGAAGATCACCCAGGCATTTTTTACCTGGAATAATTGGGAGGCTGATATTTCCTTGAACCACGTGCCATAACCGTTCCACATGAATAAGATAAACTCCCGTCTCGTTGTGAGGCGGGAGCTTTGTCTGTTGTACATCTCATCAGGGTAATTTGTGAATGGAATACCCTGTGCTGATGATCGAAATTGTTCTACTCAGCCCAGATCACGAATGTGACAACCAAGTTGCCATTGCCAAAATCGCGCATATAGGTGGAGGCACTGCCATCCTTGGTAGAGCTGACCAACATGCCCCATGAATTGGGTGAGCTGAAGTCGCCAGTTGCCATCTCGTTCGGCATGTTGGTTGCCGAACCAATCGTGGTGGTGCTGTCGAGATGCTGGTAAATGCTCGCGAGTTGAGCGAAATCATGTGAATTCGGGGTTGTACTCGTCAGGTCGGAATCACTTGTGTTGTGGTAGTAGTCCATGCAGGTGTTTTGACTAGAGCCATCCTCCGAGGTGTGACCAAGCCCGAAGGTATGGCCAATCTCCTGGCAGATCACGTGTTGCATTTCTGCAGTGTTGTTGTATTGATAGGATGAGTTACCGAAGTAGTAATCATTATTCTTGACCGTACCCTGTGTGATATGCGTGCCACCGGTGATCCAAATCGTTGCCACGCCAAGCCATCCGGTATTCCTATAATTTGCGCTGCAAACCTCCACACGCCCGCTAGTGGGACGACAGGCTTTTGCACTAGTTCCACCAGCGACGATGGTTGTATCCAACACGTTGGATTGGCTCCAATCACCTGAAGCCTGTACCAGCATACCATCCCACAAGCCAGATACATTATCACCCAATTTTATAGTAAAGGGGTTGGCCGTACGTGCCCAGTGGTATCCATTCCATGAGTGGTTTGCACCAGCCGACAATGGAAATGCCGCCAGCATGGCGATCAGTGTGAATATCACAACGAATCGAAACGAACTTTTGTTACGCATTGCTTAATCTCCTCAAAGTTGATTTTTGTTGCAAACCTGCCAAAATCTGAAACAATGGGTGACATTGGCTCTCGTGTGCCTCCTCCCACTTGTGTAAGTGGGATATTTCCGCGATGCGGAGTGATAATCTGAGAATTTTTACCTTCGTTCTCCATTATATTTGAAAACACGACGCTGAGAATAGTGAATAGTTACTAAATATGGCATACTGGTTTTATTCCAAAAGTTGCTTACAGAACGAGATGTGGAAATGAATCAAAATGCCGGACTACTCCGGCATGGGATGCATATTTTTCTCTTCACCCCACAAGGCGAAATGACCTTTATTGGCCCGCAAATTGTGGGCCGATTACCTGTTCGAGTAAATCCAAAATCGCAGAGTCACTACCGACATAAAGAACGATGATGCGACCTGTTTTGTAGAAATGCGGTGCATCCATCCACATCATTATGGATGTTCCAACAGAGCCGCCATCCGGCGCGACCTGCGAAGCTTCACCCTCCATCGCTTCGGCGCTTTCGTATTCGAAGACCTGGATATCTGCACCGTTAACTGTGATGACCCTGCCTTCAGGAGTAAAGAAATCCTGCATAATCGAATCGCCGACGTTCACGGTGGCACCAGCTGCCTGGAGTGCAGTCAATAAACTAGACTGGTCTTCCACAACCGGAGCTCCGGTTGGTGAAGGCGTAGCTCCATTGCCGCAGCCACTCACGACATAAGCGAATAGCAAAAGAAAAAGGGACGCGATATATCGTTTCATAGGACACCTCCAAGTTTATTAGATCCTATTGTACTTGACCATTTCTTGTGCGAAAAACTTCCCTGGTTGTTTCAATAATGGGCTGGGGGAGCTGTACTATAATCCATCTATGCCTTATTGGAAACTCTACTATCATTTCGTTTGGGGCACAAAGAATAGACTACCCCTGATTGACTTGTCTCTTGAGCCAGAGTTGTATCGCGCCATCGCGGCAAAGGCACAGGACTTGGGCGGATTTGTCCATGCCATCGGCGGGATGGAAGACCATGCGCATCTCGCCGTTTCGATTCCACCCAAGATCGCGCCTGCGAAATTCATCGGTGACGTGAAAGGGAATAGTTCTCATTATGTCAATCACGTCATCAAGCCTGATTTCGAGTTTTACTGGCAGGATGAATATGGAGTATTATCTTTTGGTGAAAGAAATCTCGCTTCGGTGGTACGATATATTCATAACCAGAAAGGACATCATACGGACGGGACGTTGATCGCGGCGATGGAGAGGGTGGATGATGAGTGATTCTCATGGCGTAGGGCGTTGCTCGGTATTGCCCGCCGTGGGATAAACCCCACGGCTATCCCTACGAAGGCGGCTCAAGCCGCCTAGCCCGCTGAAGCGGGCTTTGTATGAATAGCACAGACGTTTACGTCCGTGCGGGCTTATGATCTGCAGGGTTATAGATGACGAATCAGACAGGAAAACAATATGGCTTGGATATTACAAGGCAACCCAAATCGATTTGACATTGATGATTATCTAAGTAGATATTCTTATATTTATTGGAGTGTGTCTACAAATCAAAAAGATTTTGTAATTGGCGATATAGTTTTCATTTGGAGAGCGGGAGAAGAATCTGGAGCGATTGCAATTGGCTTAGTGAAGGAATTGCCCATTTCAAGAGGTGATGTAAAAAAGCCTGAGGCGTTAGGAGATGATTTGTGGGTAAGTCGACAAGATGAACCATCAGAAATCAAGGTGGGAATTGAGATCGAGGAAGTTAAATTGACGCCAGAAGAAGGAATGCTCGAAAGAAAATTTCTAAAGATCCATCCCGTCATAAGTAAAAACCGAATTATTACTAAACCAGTCGGTACAGTTTTTCGTCTCAACTCCGAAGAAGAACACGTTCTCAGCAATTTGTGGAAAGACAAATATCCAGTCGATAGCAATATGAGTTTTTCTGCAACAGAGGGAACTCGACAATTAAAGTCTCACTACCGTCGTGAGCGCTCAAGAAAATTGATTTCTCTAAAAAAGGAACAATACAAAAAGCTGAACGGCTTATTGAGATGTGAAATATGTGGATTGTCATTCATAGAAATTTATCCAGAGTCTTTGGGTGAAGATTTTATTGAAGTGCATCATAAAACTCCGCTCTCTCAAATTGAGAATGTTGTCAGAACAATGCTGGATGACTTGCTTCTTGTTTGTGCGAATTGCCATCGGACGATTCATAGAACAAAAGACTGTGAAAAGAATTTAGAATTGTTGCTCAATCACTTTAGTAAAATCAAATACCGCCTGACACCTGACACCTAAACACATGACACTTCCTTTCACCCCTCGCCCCTCCCAACAAAATATCCTCCGCTACACAGGCGGGCGGCTGGGCATTGCCGCGGTGCCTGGCGCGGGCAAAACGCACATTCTCTCGGCGCTGGCGGCGCAGATCATTCACAGCGGCGCGCTCGGCGACGACCAGGAAGTGCTCATCGTCACGCTCGTCAACTCGGCGGTGGATAATTTCGAAGCACGCATCAAACGCTTCTTCGACAACCCGCTTCAGGCGCTTTACAAGTACCGCGTCCGCACATTGCACGGGCTGGCGCATGATATCGTCCGCGAGAAGCCGGCGCGTGTGGGGCTTGAGGAGCGCTTCAGCATCATTGACGAGCGTGAGGCTGGCTTCATCCGCCGCGAGTCGGTCAATGCGTGGCTGGCGTCGCACTCACTGGACGACTACCTCGACCCCGCCCTCGACTCATCCAAACTGGATTGGGTCAAACGTCAGCAACTGCCTGATTTATTAGACTCCCTCGCCCTGGCCTTTATCCGTTCCTCCAAAGATCGCCTCCTGACTCCCGAAAGCCTGCGCCTCAAACTGGACGCGTCGCCTGCACCGCTACCTCTCGCCGAACTCGGCTGGAGCATCTACGCGGACTATCAGCGCGCCCTCGCCTATCGCGGCGCCGTGGACTTCGACGATTTGATCCGCTTGGCATTGACTCTCCTCGAAAACGACGAAGAATTTCTGGAGCGACTGCGTTATCGGTATCCGTTTATTTTGGAGGATGAAGCGCAGGATTCGAGTCTGACGCAGGAGCGGATTTTGTCTTTGTTAAGCGGAGGGCAGGGGGACCCCGCCCCTACGAGTGCGGACGGGAATTGGGTTCGCGTGGGTGACCCCAACCAAGCCATCTTTGAGACGTTCACTACCGCCTCACCCGAACTCCTGCGCGCGTTCATCCAGAACAACCCCAGCGTGGACATGCCTGAGTCGGGGCGGTCGCAACCATCCATTCTGGCGCTGGCGAATCATCTCATCGATTGGGTGATGACATCGCATCCCGACCCGAATGTGCAGTCAGCGTTATCCGTTCCGCATATAGTGCCTGTTCCTGAAGATGATCCGCAGCAGAATCCGCCCGATGACCCCGAAGCGATTAAGTTCATCAGCACCAGGTACACACCTGAACAAGAACTCGAAGCGGTGGTCAAGTCAGTGAAGAGTTATGTCGATTCATTTGCCGAGGCTCCGATTGAAGAACAACCGACGATTGCGGTGTTGGTCCCGCGCAATGCGCGCGGCGTGGAAGTAGTTAACGAGTTGCGCAAACGCGGCATCGAACCGATTGAGTTGATTTCGTCCACGTCCGAGACGCGCGCCGCGGCGGGGTCGTTGAGTTACTTGTTATCGTATTTGGCTGATCCAAGTTCTGCAAGAAAATTATCTAAAGTATATGAGGTATGGAGAAGAGATTGGAGATTGGAGAATAGAGAATTAGACCCTTCGACAAGCTCAGGGCAGCGGAGTAGAGGAGAAGGGAGTAATGGATTGGAGAGTGGTGACTACTCAACTACTCAACTACTCAACTATGTAACTGCTCTTTTGCGCAAGATGGTTGATGTGGAAAATTTCATAGCGCCGCGAAAAGATAATGACTGGCTGGCAGTTATCGGTGAGTCGGGGGCGGAGCAGGTCATCCAGGAGTTGGAGGCGTTCCGAGTCACTGTCCAGAGATGGTTGAAAGCGGTCACGCTGCCAATCGATCAGTTGGTGCTGACGCTGGCGCAGGATGTGTTCAGCGAAGCGTCGGATTTGGCGCTGGCGCATAAACTGGCGCTGGTGCTGAGGGGCGCCGCGGACGATCACGCGGACTGGCGCCTGCCGGAGTTGACGTCGGAGCTGGCGGTGATCGCGAAGAACGAACGGCGCTTCATCGGATTCTCGTCGGACGATTCGGGCTTTGACCCTGAACGACACCGCGGCAAAGTGGTGGTGACGACGATGCACAAGGCGAAGGGGCTGGAGTGGGACCGCGTGTATATGATGTCGGTCAATAATTATGACTTCCCGTCGAACATGCCGAATGACCGTTTTATTTCGGAGCGCTGGTTTGTGCGGAGCGGATTGAATCTCGAAGCGGAGGCGCTGGCGCAGTTGACCGCGCTCGAGTCGACAGGTGAATATGATTGGTACGAGGAGGGCGCGGCGACGCTGCGCTCGCGCTTGGATTACGTCAAGGAACGCCTGCGCCTGTTGTACGTGGGCATCACGCGCGCCAAGCGGGATCTGATCGTGACGTGGAATACCGGCAGGCAGGGCGATGCCACGCCGAGCCTGGCGATGAGTGAGTTGATGGGGTGGTGGGAGTCGGAAGGCAGTGAACAGTAATTAGTAGATAGTGGAGGAGCTATGAAGAGATTTTTTGACAAGATTTTCGCACGTAAGAATCAAAAAGAAGGTAAAAAAGAAGGCACTCCTTCAATAGAGCCATCAGAATCCAATAGTGATATTTATTCTGCTGACAATGCTATCCGCGATCCTGACCTCGATGAATTCAATCGCAGAGAATTTTCCGAGCGTATTGCTCGAACAATTGCAGCAAGAAAAGAAAGTAAAAGTTTAGTGGTTGGTATTTATGGGAAATGGGGAGAAGGTAAAACAACTGTACTAAATTTTATTGATGGCGAATTAAAAAAGCATACTAACGTGGTCCCTCTCAATTTCAATCCTTGGCTTTTTCCATCAGAGACAGAGTTGCTTATTGCCTTTTATTCTGAGCTTGCTATGGTATTAGGGAAATCCTTGTCAACGCGCAAAGAAGACGCGGGTAAATTTATAAAAGAATATGTTGGCGCGCTTGCAGGGTTTTTTGATAAAAAAGAGGCTGTCGAAAAAATAGCAGGCTTTCTGTCAGATGTTCGCCTAGAAGAACTGCGTGACAGAATTGGAAATTTCTTGAAAGGGGAAAACAAATTAGTAGTTGTTTTGATGGATGATATAGACCGACTAGATAAGAGCGAGATACATTCTATTTTCCGTCTAATTAAGTTATCGGCAAATCTTGAAAATGTTGTTTATGTCTTAGCATTTGACAGAGATGTTGTAGAAGATGCATTAAGTGAAAGATATGGAAGCAACCATGAAAATCCTGGACAGAATTTTCTTGAGAAGATAGTCCAAGTTCCTGTTAATCTTCCAAAAGTCCCGAAAACTGATTTGCGAAATTTTTGTTACAAGCAAATCAATAAAGCATTACAGTCAAGCGGAATTGAAGTAACCGAAAATGATTCGCATGAATTTACAAGGGGTTTCATTACTGGAATCGAAATAAAACTTGAAACGCCAAGAATGGCAATACGTTACGCTAATATGCTTAATTTTTCATTGCCACTCGTAAAAGATGAAGTTAATGTGGTTGAGTTTTTGCTTATTGAGGCTATAAGGGCATTTTTCCCCGATGCTTATGAAGTCATTAAAAACAACCGTGATGCATTTACAGCGATAAGTTTAGGAGGCATGCCCTCATATCCAAATGAAAGAGAAAGAATTAAGAAAGTAGTTGAAAGAGCCTTTGTTGGTTTGGAAGCTGATGAAAAAAATAACCTCCAAAAATTGATAAATATGCTGTTTCCAAGACAACAAGATACAATTTACGATTCAGAGTGGAATAAGGTTTGGGCGGAAGAAAAAAGGATCGCCTCCGATAAATATTTCGACAGATATTTCACATATTCAGTGCCATTAGGTGATGTGTCGGATGTTATGGTTGAAAATTTCATTAATTCCTTGGCAAATATCACACAAGAAGAATTGACGAATTTCCTCAATGTCGAATTATCCTCACAAAATGCAGAAACCTTCATATCAAAACTTCATCAGAAAATTGGAAAGATACATTCCGTGGGGCAGGGAAAACTGGCGATGGGAGTGCCC